>CEPA01066921.1_pt1 | contig 97498 bp, 101 predicted proteins | sample 356241 | NCBI WGS metagenome assembly CEPA01 (sample SAMEA2620542, study PRJEB7988) | marine metagenome | biome: marine biome (ENVO:00000447); feature: surface water layer (ENVO:00002042); material: "saline water (ENVO:00002010), including plankton (ENVO:xxxxxxxx)" | depth 5 m
TTTTGGTCACAGAGTATATAAGTCCTACGATCCAAGAGCCAAATTTATTAAAAAAGCAGCAGATAATGTTTTTGAAATAACCGGTACGAATCCTTTATTAGATATTGCTTTAAAACTTGAATCAATTGCTCTGAGTGAAGATTATTTTATTCAAAGAAATTTATACCCAAATGTAGATTTTTATTCTGGTTTAATATATGAAAGTATGGGTATTCCTACTCCTATGTTTACGGTGCTATTCACAATTGGAAGAACACCTGGATGGCTTGCTCAATGGAATGAGCTACTAAATGATAAAGAACAAAAAATCGCAAGACCTAGACAAGTTTATACTGGTTACGACTCTAGAGATTACAAAGATATAAGCGATAGATAATTTTAAGATAAAATCTTTATCAAATTTGGAGAAAGGCCTAATAATATTATCAGTATTGTGCAAATAGCAATTATTGATTTATCATTTAAAGAAATTAATATTTTATTTTTTGTGTTAATCTTTTTATCACTAAATATTTCTTTAATTAATCTCAAATAATAATAAAATGATATCATTGATCCAATTAATATAAGTACAGAATATAATAATCCGTTTGTTTTATACATTAGAATAATTAAATTAAACTTTGCCCAAAAACCATATGTCAGGGGTGTTCCAGCTAATGAAAGTATTGAAATAGCAAGGCAGATTGATATAAAAATTGAATCATTATATAACCCCTTGAGAGAATCAATTCCACCTTTTTCATAGTTATCAAGATTGCTAATACACAAATACAAACAAGTATTAGAAAGGATATAAAAACTGAAATAAATCCTCATAAATTCAAAAGAATCACCAATATAAACAATAGAAAACAATAGCATCATTCCAGCATGAGGAATTCCAGAATAGGCTAGTAATCTCATGAGATTGGTTTGTCTTAAAGTTAATATTGAACCATAGAAAATTGAAACAAAACAAAAAATACTTAAAATATATTTAAATAACTTTACTTCAAAAATTTGGCTACCATCACCCATCATGATATTTATAAAAAATGAAATTACAGCAATTTTTGGTACTGTACTAAGATATGTTAATAGTCTTGGAGGCGAAGACTGATATACATCTGAAATCCAAAAATGCATTGGTAAAAGTCCTGTCTTAAAACATACAGGAATCAAAATAAATAAAAAACATAAGACAGAAACTATATCTTTATAATCTAAAATCGATAGATTTATTAATGTTGATCCAGTAGCTACAAAAAGTAAAACTGCAGAAAAAACCAAAATAACAGTTGATAAAGAACCAAAGAAAAATAATTTTGTTGCCCCTTCAACTGATAAACCAGATTTTGTTCCTGTGGCAGCAATTATATATAAAGGAATACTTAAAATCTCTATTGATATAATTGCTGTAAAAAACTCACGAGCCGAAACTAGAAAAAGTCCCCCGAGTAAAGATATTATTAGTAAAAATGAATATTCTGAAAAGAATTCATTATGAAAATTAAAATTTTTAGACTTTATAAAAAATAATGAAATTAGCGTTGCAAATATTAATAATATTTTTATTGTTTTTGTAAAATCTGAATTTTCTAGATTACCATTAAAAAAAGTTTGATTACTTTGATTAGTGACAAAATATAATGATAATATTAGCCCAACAATAGTAATTATAAAATTTACCAATTCGGAATTTTTATTTTTGTATAATGAATTAATTAATAGTAAAAAACTTGTTAATATTATAGAAATTTCTGGAAGTAAATTCACAATAACGTTTTGCATTAGAATATAATCAATCCTTTATATGAATTAGATATGATTGCTTGAATTATATCTGGAAATAAACCAATGAAGATAATTAATATACATAAGACTATACAAATTAATATTTCATCAAATGATAAATCATCAAACTTTAAATTTTTTTCGCTAAAATTAAGACATGTATTTTTTATTGCTCTGAACATATAAACAGTGGTAAGCAAAATACCAAATACTGGAATCATTATCATTATAATTTTATAGGTTGAGGCGGCATAAAATTTATAGATACCATTTATAATTAAAAACTCTGAAATAAAACCACTTGTAAGTGGGAAACCGATACTGGCAAAAGCACAGAAAATAAAAAAACCAGCTAATATTGGTGAATTATCTAAGAAAGAATTTAGTTCTGATATTGATCTCGTTCCTTTTAATTTATGAATACATCCAACACAGAAAAAAAGTAAACAGATTATTAATCCGTGAGATATTACTTGAAAAATAGCACCTTGAATACCAGATATATTACTAGTCATTAATGCAAAAAATATATAACCAATATGTGATAAAGAAGCATAAGCAGCCATAAATTTTAAATCATCTTGACGCATTGCTGTAAAAGCACCATAAATTATGTTGATAGATGCTAAAGAAATTATTAGCCAAGCGTATAAGTTTGTTACTTCAGGCATAATTGGCAGCAAAATTTTAATAAATCCTACTAAACCAATTTTCATTAATATCCCGGCAAAAATTATAGAACCAGCTGTTGGAGCTGTTCCATGCCCATCAGGAGCCCAAGTGTGAAAAGGCCAAAGTGCTGAATGAGTACCAAAGCCAATTAAAAATAAAAAAAATACTAAACTTGAGTTGAGAATATTATTATTTCTTTGAATTATAGAGGAAATTTCGAAAGTCTCCGAAACTGAACCTATAATTGCAATACCAATAAATATTAATAGAGATGCGATAAATAAATAAATTGTAATTTTATATGAACCATAATTTTTGGATCCAACATTAAAAAAGTTTAGAGCTTTACTGAATGGGCCTGAGATTTCTCTTTTTAAATCATAGCCCCAGTTAGAAATCATTAAAAATATTGGTATGGCGGCAATTTCATAGAATAAAAAGAAAACAAAAAGATTACTACTTAAAATTAATCCATATATTCCAATAGATATAAGCGATATTAGTATATTTATTTGTTTTAATCGACTCTTAACTTTAATAGTTGAAAAAAACGCAGTGATAATTGTTATATGAGATAAAAATATAAAAAGTACATTTATTCTATTTATCTCAAAACTCATATTAACGTCAAGAGATTTAACAAGAGTATAAAAATTAACATATAGATTTTCAAAATTTGAATTATTTATTAAATCATTTGCACCAATAAATTGGAAAACAATTAAAAGAGAAAGAGTTGTAATTAGAATAGGCACATATTTTATTACAATATCTCTTTTCGAAATGGACATAATTAAAATTGAGATAATGGGTAATACTAGAATTGAGAATATAAACATAATATAAATATTTAACTAAATACTTAAACCAACTCCTAAAAGAATAATTAATAAAATAATAAATATTAATAATATTGCCGCATAGTTTCTAATAAAACCATTTTGTACTGATTGGATTTTCAGAGATAGGCTAGATACTTGATAAGGAATAAAGTTTATTATCCCATCTATGATGTTTCTATCAAACCAGGCTATGAAATTAGCTAACTCAATGAAAACATGTTTATAAATTGTTATATATATTTTTTCTATTTCTACAAAGTAAGAAGAAAAATTAAAAAAGTTTTTTGATAAATCAAATACTCTACTTTCTTTAAAGTAAAAAATACCAAATGAAGATACTATGAATATTTGGATTAATACAAGTTCATAAAAGGTTATTTTAGGAAAATTTGGGTTAATGAAATTATCAAAGACATCTTTTGTTTGAAAACCTAAAAGAGAGAAAATTCCTAAAATTACGATTGGAATTAGGAGTATTATATTTTTATCTACATTAAATTTTATATTTTCAAAAGATATAACTGTAAATAGAATTTTAGATGAATACATACATGTAAAAAAAAGACTTATAAATAAAAGTCCTATATCAACAACATTTCTATCAGAAATAAAGTTTATTATTATATATTCTTTTGAAAATGAACCTGTCAGAGGAAATACTCCCGCCAGTGAAAGACATCCTATTAATAGGGAGAACCCCATTACTGAATTAATTTTAACTTTATTTTTTAAATCTTTAATTGAAGTTGAATTGTAAGTTAATATAATGTACCCCGCCATCAGAAAAAGCATTGATTTAAAGAAACTATGAGAATAGAGATGAAAATAACTTAAATCAGATAAATTTTGACCAATAGGGATTAGCATAAAACCAATATGAGAAAGAGTAGAGTATGCAAGAATTTTTTTAAAATCGTCTTCTTTGAAAGCATGAATTGAACAAGTTAGAGATGTTATTAGTCCTGCATAAAAAATAAAGTTTTGGGTTAATTGATAATTTGCTATTGCAGGTGCTAACTTAAATAATAATAAAACTCCTGCTACAACCATAGTCGCTGAGTGTATTAATGCTGAAACTGGCGTTGGCCCCTTCATTGCACGAGGAAGCCATATTGTAAAAGGGAACTGTGCACATTTTGTTAGGACTCCAATACAAATAAATAGTAGTGAGATATTCTGAATATTACTATATTCTTTAGTATAAAGATTATTTATTTGTGAAAACATTAAAGATTCAGCATTTAGTAAAACAATTATTATTCCCATTAAAAAAAATAAATCTCCAAATCGTGTAATCCAAAAAGCCATAAGAGATGAGAAAATAGCTTTTTTATCTTTATTATAGTAAGCAATTAAAAAGAAGGAGCACAAGCCAAGAAATTCCCAAAAAATAAAACTTGATAAAAGATCATTTGATAAGCTAAAAAAAATCATAGCAGAAATAAAAATTGATATAAAAAAAGAATATCTGAAGTATCTATCAATATTTTCAGATTTAATAAAACTTGATGAATAAATTAAAACACATATTGAAACTATTAAGACAACCAGGGACATGAGTTTGTTTATATGATTAAATGAAAACGATAGAGATATGTTAATGTCATGTACTTTTATATATTTGAAGCTTAATTCATTTAAATCATTTTGATTGATTAGAAGTAATAGAAATATTAAAAAATAAAAAATTGTTGGCAAAACAAATAAATATGATTTCTCTAGCTTATGAAATATATATTTTTTTAAGTAAAAACATATTATTACACTTAGTGGTGCTAGTAATAAAATCAATATTATATTTTTTTCCATACTAATCCTTAAGAGAACCTAATTCACCAATATCAATAGTTTTATTTATTCTTTGATTTAATATAAAAATAGCTAATCCTATTGCAACTTCACATGCAGTAATAACTAGAATAAATAATATAAATATATCAGCCATATAGCTTTGATGCGCTTTTGCAACTGTAATAAAAATAAGATTTATTCCATTAAGCATTAGTTCAATTCCTATGAGAACTGATAAAATATGTTTTTTACTTAACAACATGAAAATTCCTAGTGAGGAAATTAAAAGAGATGAATAAATTAAAAACCAAAACATTATTTTTCTTCTCTCCTAAATTTTAATAAGGCAAGGCACCCAATAATTGTTGCAAGTAATAAAATTGATGCAATTTCCAATAAAACATACCATTGATTAAATAAATCAGATCCTATTTTTTCTGATGAAATTGAAAAAGTAGAAAAATTTTTAGAGAGTTCATTCATATAGTCAGAACTGTTAAAAACATAAGACATCAGGAGAAAGAAAATAAATGAAATTATTAGTGCATTAATTGGAGTACTAAAAGTATTTGATAAATTTTCGAAGTCCCAATCAGCTGTTAAGATTACAGCAAATAAAAATAAAATTAATGTTCCACCTGTATATAAAAGTATTTGAACGATTCCTAACATGTTTGAACCTATTGAGATAAAAACAAATGATATAGAAAAAAGTGTTACTCCAAAGAAAAAAGTAGACCTAATTATTTTAGTGCTCATGGCGCATAATATTGCAGATAAAATAGAAATAATGGAAAAGATTATTATTAAAAAATTAATCACTTTTTTTCCTTGTCTATTTTAGGTTTCTGAGAGTTTTGCAATGTACTCCCTTTTGCCCATGATTGTTTATAAAGTTTAGCATTATTCATCATTTTTGATTTTGTAAGATATAAATCTGATCTTAAAGTCACGGGTTTTGCTGGGACTCTCATCATAACTATTGCATCAACAGGACATATCTGCACACATAATTCACATTGAATACAACTTTGTAAGTCCAGGAAGAAACGCTTTGCAAAACCTCTACCATCCCTTTTCTCTATTTCAATATCAATGATATTTGATGGGCAAATTTTTTCACAAAGTTTACATGCAATACAATTCTCTTCACCATTCTCTTCATTTTGAGTTAAACCAAAAGTTCCAATTCTAAGTCTATCAGGCAGATCTCTTTTTTCCTCAGGATAATTTATCGTAACAGATTCATTAGGAATATTTCCCATAGTAAACTTAAGATTTCTTAAGACATTCTTTACAATTTTAACTATATTCACTATCCAAAATCCTTATAGTATTTAATAAAACAAGATATTAGCAACAGAAAAAAAGAAATTGGAATTAATTGATTCCAATTAAATTTAAGTAATTGATCAATTCTTATTCTAAAAAAACTCCATCTAACAAAAAGTATAACGGTAAAGAACACAAGCGCCTTCAAAATTATTAGAAAATTAGAATTAATGAAGGGACCACTTGGACCCCCAAAAAAAATTATAGATGCTAGAACTGAAATACCAAAAAGATGAACATATTCTGCAAGATAGAAAAGTGCAAACTTTATCCCTGAATATTCTGTTGTATAGCCGGACACAAGTTCCGATTCAGCTTCAGACAAATCAAAAGGAATCCTATTACCTTCAGCTAAAGTAGATATAAAAAATATTATGAAAGTTAGCTGACCTATTATAGGATAAAAAACAAACCAAAAATCACTTTGATACTTAATGATTTCAATAAAGTTTAAGCTCCCAATTAGGATACAAGGTATTAATAGTGATACTATCAAAGGTATTTCATAAGATATAATCTGAGCAATAATTCTTACTACTGATATAAGTGCAAATTTATTATTAGATGACCATCCTGCTATAAAAATTCCTATTATTATCAATGAACTAATAGCTATAAAAAGCATTAGTGCTAAGTTCGTATTTATCATTTCATTGTCAAAATAAAAAGGTAATAATGCAAAAGACGCGAGACTTACTACCATTACCCAAATGGGGCCAAAATTAAATAGAAGCCTATCAGAGTTTTGCGGCCTTGAATCATCCTTAAGCATTAATTTTAATGCATCAGCTAGAGGCTGTAACAGACCATGAGGTTTACCTACTAAATAAGGGCCTATTCGTGATTGCATTTTGGCTGCAACTTTTCTTTCAAGCCAAACTAAATAGGCGACTATAAGGATTAATATTGATAAAGTCTTAAATATCGGCAAAGCAAAAGTTAAAAATTCTTTTATCATCTATCCACATCTCCAAATACAGGATCAAGTGAACCTAAAATAACTACAGCATCAGCTATAAATGTTCCAGGGAGTAATTTTTCTACTATTGAAAGATTACTAAAAGATGGTGCTCTAATTTTCATTCTATATGGCATCGATGTTCCATCAGAAACAATAAAAAATCCTAACTCACCTCTAGGTGACTCAACAGATTTATAATGTGAACCTTTAGGAGGCTTTAAGAGCTTGGCACTTTTTAAGGGTTTTCTTGAACTTAATGGACCATCAGGGATTTTATCTAATATTTGTTTAATAATTTTTAGAGATTCAAGAGTTTCTTTCATTCTTACAATAGTTCTGTCATAAGCATCACCATTTTTACCAATTGGTATTTCGAATGAAAAATCATTATAACATTCGTAGGCATTATTTTTTCTCAAATCATAATTTATACCTGATCCTCTTGCCACAGGACCGGAACCACCAAATTGAGAAACTAAATCTTTTGATATTATTCCAATTCCTCTTGTTCTTTTTATAAATATTTCATCATTTGATATGACATCAAAATATTGATTAAGCTTAGGTTCAAGATAAGATATTAATTCATGAGTTTTCTTTGTTGATATTTTATTCAAATCATATCTTACACCACCAACTTGATTCATATTGGTATGAAACCTCGTACCTGTAATTGATTCTAAAACATCTAAAATTTTTTCTCTTTCTCTGAAGCAATATAGAAAAAGACTTGCTCCACCTCCCAAAGCTCCCCCTAAATCTAATCCATAGGTTCCTAGCGCAACAAGATGTGAACTTATTCTTTGAAGCTCAGCTATTAAGATTCTTAAATAAGATGCTCTTTGTGGTATTTCAATGTTACACATTGATTCAATTGTATTGATAAATCCAAGAGAATTGGAGGTAGGAGAAAGATAATCGTCTCTTTCTAAAACAGGGGGGATCATATCATAATCTAATTTTTCAGATAATTTTTCTACTCCTCTATGAAGATATCCAAGATAAGACTCCACTTTTTTAATTCTTTCACCCTCTAGATGAAGTTTTAATCTAAAAACACCATGAGTAGATGGGTGTTGGGGGCCCATATTTAAAGCTAAATCACCATAATCTTGTTCTATAACTTTGTTTTCCAAGATTCGTATTCCTCTCTCGATGGTCTATAGGGTAAACTTGGTTGTTCCATTTTGTAATCTTTCAATAAAGGGTATCCAACCCAATCCTCAGGCATTAAAATTCTTTCAAGCCTAGGATGATTTGTAAATTTAATTCCAAACATATCAAATACTTCTCTCTCTTGCCACTCTGCTCCAATGTAAATATCAGATATTGAACTAATTTTTTTATCAGGGTTTAATCTGACATTAACTTCAGATGTATGATTAGTATTATAATTCGTAAACATGTAAGTTAAAACTAAATTATTATCAAAATCTGTTGCGGTGATAAAGTTAAGAAAATCATAGCCTTCAGTTTTTAATTTTTTACTTACTTCATAAATATCTTCGATATTAATGAAATTATCTTGAAATAGTATCTTTTGTTTTTTTACTTTAGGTTCAACAAGAGGAGCACTATTGCAGGATTCTTTATGAAGAGCTTCTTGGCTGACGTTAAACGTTGGATTTGTTTTACCTTTGGAGATAATATTTTGAAGTTCCATAATACCATCTATAAAAGCTTCTGGGGTAGGAGGACATCCAGGGACATATACATCAACAGGTATAATCCAATCAACTCCAGGTACAACACTGTAAATATGTCTATAATGATCTCCAGATATAGCACAACTACCAGCTGCTATGACCCACTTGGGACCTGTCATTTGATCATAAAGAGTTTTAATTCTCTCTCCCATTTTAACAGTTACTGTTCCGGCAACTATCATTAAATCAGCTTGTCTGGGCGAAGCTCTGGTAATCATTCCCATTCTATCAAGGTCAAATCTTGATGAAAAAGTTGCCATCATTTCGATTGCACAACATGCTAAGCCAAAAGATAATGGCCAGAGACTTGATTTAGAAGCCCAATTAAATAAATCTTCGGTTTTTGTGACGAATAGATTTGCACCAGGAAGCTTCATGAATGAGCCAATATCTTTTAAAGATTTAATTACATTTCCCATTTTAAAAACCCTTTTTTGTAAGCATATATCCATCCAAAAAACAGGATTACAACAAATGTGATAAAAGATATATATATAGTTGGAGTTGGTGAACTTAAGCTAAGAATCCAAGGAAAAACAAATACTAATTCTATATCAAATAAAATAAATATTAATGCAATTCTATAATATGAAATTGGAATTTTAGTCCATGAATTTTGTACTCTTGGTTCACCACATTCGTATATAGAATCCGATGTATTATTTGTATAACCAATAATGAATCTTAAAATTTTAGAAGTTGTTATCATTAAAATAGGTAGAGACAAAATTAAGATAAAGACTATTAAAAAAAAAGGGTAATAACTCATATCAACTACTACTATTTTTAACTGAAAATAGCCTAAAAGCAATGAATTTGAATAACTTTAACCACCTAATTGCTTACTTATAATTAAATTATATATATAATCGATAGATTCAGTAATTTCAGAAAAGAAAAAATTTATTAATTCTTCTTCTAAATTTTTCGAGTTACCATTATTATCAATATATAAATTTATTTTAACTTTTATTTTATCAATCAATTCTTCCCTTTCATGATCAGAAATAGTCTCAAGCAAAGACTCATCTTGAAGATCAATTTTTAAACTAGAGTATTTTTTTTGGTAAAAAGAATAAAGACTTTCATGATTGATTTTTAAATCTTTAACAAATACATCATGGTATATAAATTCTATAGGATTTTTTTTCATGATTTAAATTCGTGTATTTTTGAAACAATCTCAACTAAAAGTTTAATAGTTTTTTCAATATCTTTTACTTTACACACAGAACTTGGACTGTGAAGATATCTAACTGGAACAGATAATACGGTAGCTTTTGAACCTTTGTTAGTAACTTGAAAAGCGGTTGAGTTAGTTCCACCTGCATTTTTTGCAGTTAATTGATAAGGTATTTTCTTTTTTACAGCGAGATTTTCAATAAACTTATTGAACTTCCTATCTGCAATTAAATATTTATCAGAAATTCTAATTTCAGGACCTTTGTCGAGTTTAGCTAAAGACTTATAAGCTGGAACACCAATCAAGTCATTAGATACCGTTCCTTCCAATGCAATAGAGAAGTCTTGGTTTATTTTAGAATTTATTATTCTTGCACCTCTTAATCCCATTTCTTCTTGAACAGATGCAGAAACAAAAAAATTACATTTAATTTTTTTCTTAGCAAGAATTTTTACTGATTCTATTAAAACAAAAAGGCCGACACGATCATCTAGTGCTTTTGATAACACTCTTTGATTGTTAATTTCACATTTCGTTGAAAAAGTTACTTGATCACCAATTTTGATGAGTTTTTTGACAGAACTAACTGAAATTCCGGTATCTATTAGGCAATCCTCTACAGGAGTAGCAGATGAATCAGACTTATTTGAAATGTGAGGAGGGATTGCTGCTACTGTTGCTTCAATATTTTCTTTTCCCCAAATTGTTAATCTTTGACCGTAAAAAAGTTTTGGATCTATTCCACCAAGGGCTATAACTCTGATCATTCCATTCTCTTCAATATGTGAAACAAGAAAACCAACCTCATCCATATGAGCATCTACAAGAATAGAAGGAGCATTTTTAATTTCTTTATTTACTTGATAAATATGATTTCCCATAGGATCGATGTAAGTTGATTCACATAGCTGCGCTATATTTTCATTAACAATTTTTGCGATTTCCTCTTCTACACCTGGTACCCCAGGAGTATCACATAATTTTTTTAATAAATTTAAATCCATAAGGGTATTATATATAAAAAAAATTAAGAAAAAGAGGAATATTTAAAAAAATTAGATATTTTTTATAGAATGGTAAAGGAGTATAAAATATGCCCGGTTTGTAATAGAAAGTTTGATAACAGAAAAAAGTGGAAAAAAATATGGAATCAAGTAATTTATTGCAGTAGAAAATGTAGGAGTATTAAAAAATCAAAATTTTAATTTGTATAAATAATCTTTATAGATTAGATGATAATCTTTTTTTAGATTTTAAAGATTATAAACATGAAGATAAAATTAATATTTTATTTTGGATTCCACAAATTGATGAAGTGGGTTTAAAAAACTTATCTAATAAGCGTTTTGAACTAAAAAAATATTCTGCTGTTTCATTAAGTCATAAATTAATTGATAAGAATATATTTCCAATTATAAATATAGATAAAAGTTTTGAGAATGTTCTAAATTATCAAATTAAATCGCTCAAACCAGATAAATTATTGATTAGAGAACCTATATATGACAATGAAATTAAAATTTTAAATAAAATCGAAAACAGTTTTAAAAGTTTGGAAATTGTCAAAATTCCTCTCCAAAGCCTCATAAATCATAAAGAATTCATAGAGTCATATGGATTCCCTGAAACATTTAGCAAATTTAGAAAAATTGTAGAAAAAAACAATCTAATACTAAATCCCATTGACACAAAAAAGAATTTTATAGATTTTAAAGTTCGCTCAAATCTTAATAAAGAATATGAAAGAATAGTTGATATAGAGAAGTTTTCTATTAAAGATTTTATAAATTATTTAAAAAAACATGTGAAATCATATAAGGAAACAAGAGATCAAATACATGGTCAAAACATATCATCACAATTATCTGTTCCTTTGTCTCTTGGAATTTTATCACCAAGGAGAATAGTTAAGTTAATTAATGAGTATGAAAAAAATGTTTTGTCTAATCAGTCAACCTATTGGTTAAAGTTCGAGCTTTTATGGAGAGAATACTTTAAGTTATTAGGCTTTTATCATGGTTCGAGAATATTTAATCCTAAGGGTATTTCTCAAAATGAAAACGTTATTCAGCACCCAGAAGTTTATGACTGGAGCAAGTTAGAATTCAAGGATGATTTGGTTTTTTCAATTAATGAACAATTAGTAAAAACAGGCTATATAACTAATAGAGCTAGGCAGATTTTTGCAAGTTATTTTATAAATAATCTCAAATTAAGCTGGTTGTCGGGTGCTAGATATTTCAAATCATATTTAATGGATTACGATACAGAGACAAATTATGGAAACTGGATGTATATTGCGGGAGTGGGTACAGATCCTAGAGGAGGAAGAGTTTTCAATTTAGAAAAACAAAAAAACGTGTATGATCCAAATATGGAATATAGAAAAAAATGGCAGATTTAATCACAGGGTATTTCTTTTTATAAAATTTTCAGCTTTGCTAAAGATATTTTCTTTTCTATTCTTATCCATTTTCTCTAAATTTCTAACCATCATTGATAATCTTGGATTTTTTGAAAAAAACGTTTTATTTTTTTGAATAAACCTCCAATATAAACCATCCATGATTTCACACCAATCACCTTTTTTAAAATCCATCATCTTTAAAAAATAATTAGAACCACAAATGTAGGGTTTTGTTGCAAATATTCCTCCTTCACTAAATAGACCCATACTGAAGACATTTGGTTTCATTACCCAGTCATAAGCATCTACAAACATTTCCATGAACCATTTGTAAACTTCCTTAGGTTTAATTTCACATAAATTCATTATATTAGATAAAATCATTAATCTCTCAATATGATGCGACCATCCATTTTTTAAAACGTTTCTAATAGCATGGTCTAATGGTTCTAGACCAGTGGTACCACTGTACCATGTGTCTTTTAGTTTGTTTTCATTGTTAAAAAAGTTTCCTTTTTCCATATCATGTGAAAAATTATCATATATTCCTTTCATGAACTCCCTCCAACCAATTAGTTGCCTTATATAGCCCTCTAAAGAATTCAGTCTAAATTTGTTTTCTAAATCTTTTTTTAATATTTTATTAATGATTTCTTCGGGAGTAATTAAGCCCAAATTAATATAGGGGCTTAAAGCGCTATGAAAAAGTATTTGATTTTTTTGACTGACAAAATCTTCATAATCCCCAAAAAAATTAAGTTTATAATCTATAAAAAAATCTAATTTTTTTTCAATTTCATTCCTATCAGTACTTAGCCAAAAATTAGAGGTATCACCTGGATTATCTTTAAATATTTGATTAACTAGCTTTTCAGTACTTTTAATATGAACATTTTTTTTTGATTTTAAGTCTGTAGGAATGAGAATATCCTTTGGTAATCTTTTTCTATTCTCTTCGTCAAAACTCCATTTACCACCTGTAGGGTTATTATTTTCATCAATCAATATTTTTAAATCTTTCCTTATTTTTTTGTAAAAGTTTGCCATCAGGGGTTTTTTATTTTGTGATAAAAATTCTTTAAAAAATTGTTTATCTTTTATGAACATAGGTGATTTTAATATGTTCCATGTAATTTTATTTTTATTAACAAATTTTCTAAATTTTTTTTCAAAATCATTATCTTGGAATTCAAAAGTCGTAACTGATTTAGACTTATTTTTTAAAATATTTTTTTGTAAAAAATCAAACAGATTACTTTTTAAATTTTTATTATTTAATTCATTGTATTCAACTTTAAAGCCCTTTTTTATAAGATTGTCTTTATATGATCTCATTGATGATAATATGAATTGAATTTTTAATTTATGGTATTTATGTTTCGAGCAAATATTAAAACTTTCAGACATAATAAAAATATTTTTATTTTTAAAATCTTTGATATATTTATTTGGAAAAAGTTGATTCCCCAATAAAAAGAATATGTCCATAAATTTAATATACGGAAAATTTGTAATAAATCTCTAAAAGTTTTATCCAGAGTATTCAACTATATTTCTTTGTGTTTCATATAGTTTAATGGAAATACTAAAGTCAGGATTTATTTCATCCCTTAAAATATTCCAAATTACGACTGCAATGTTCTCAGCAGTAGGAATAAGATTCTTAAATTCTTCTGTATCTAAGTTTAGGTTTTTATGATCGAATCTATCACAAACTTTTTTTTCAATAATCCCGCTTAAATATTTCATATCAATTAAATATCCAGATTCCTTATCTATTTCACCTGTAACGGTAACTTCTAAATCGTAGTTATGCCCGTGATAATTTTTATTATTACATAATCCGTAAAATTCAGCATTTTTCTCTTCACTCCAATCATCATTGTGAAGTCGATGTGCCGCATTAAAATGTGATTTTCTAGTAACTGATATCATCTCTGTAACAATTCAACTTTATAACCATCTGGATCTTCCACAAATGCAAGTATTGAAGTACTTCCTTTCATAGGACCTGGCTCTCTAGTAATTTTACCACCTTTCGTTTTAATTTCATCGCATATTGCAAAAATATTCTCTACTCCCAATGCGATGTGCCCAAAACCCTTACCAATTTCATAATTACTTATACCCCAGTTATAAGTTAGTTCTAAGAAGGGCTCTTTATCATTTTCATCAAAACTCAGAAATGCTAAAGTAAACTCCCCATGCGGATAATCCTTTTTTTTTATTAATTTCATACCTAGTAACTCTGTATAAAATTCAATAGATTTATCTAAATTACCAACTCTAATCATTGTATGTAAATACTTCATTTAGAAATTTTAATTTATTGGATGTATGAAGTAAAGTTATAGAATGGATGAACTGTTTGAATGTAATAAATTATCTAAATCTTATTTAAATAAAAAAGTTTTTGAAAATCTTGAATTAAAAATTAGGAAAAAATCTATTTTCCAAGTTTGTGGCCAAAATGGATCAGGAAAGACTACACTTTTGAAAATTTTATCTGGCCTAGACAAGGATTACAGTGGAACAGTAAATTTTAATAATAAAGAAATTCAAAATATAGAAAATGATTTTTACAAGGATGTATTGTTTTTACCCTCCGTTCCATCATTTTATAATGATTTATCTCTAAGAAAAAATTTAGAATTTTTTTCTAAAATTTATCAAAATAATATAAATTTTGATGATGATTTGATGAACCTCTTAAATCTAAAAAAAATTTTAAATGAAAATATTACAAACTTATCGGATGGTCAAAGGAAAAAAGGCCAGCTATTTTTTGCCATCTCAATTTCTCCTAAGGTTTTAATATTTGATGAACCTTTTAACTTTATTGATGACTCTACACAAGAAATAATTCAGAATTATATTAAAAAAATAAATAATAACAGAGACTCAACGATTATATTTTCGGATAATTCAATAAGAAGTTATCAATTTGAAATTAACAGAAAGGTTGACTTGAAAAATGTTTAGAATAATCATAATTTTTTTAAGTAAAGATTTTTCAATAGAATTCAATGAAAAAATTAATTTCTTTTACACTTTAATACTTCTATCTACTTTTAGTTTAATTTTTACATCTTTTCTTGAAAGTGATTATATTCTATTTTCCTATTTTATGACTTTATTAATTACTAATATGATATTAAGTCAAAGAATTGCTAGAAGTGAATCATCAAATAATCAAGAACTTGTTGCTTATAATCTCCCTATCGATTTATCCGTTTTTTGTATGTCAAAGATACTATTTAATATTTTTATTTATTTATTACAGGCGATACTCCTTGTATTGTTTTATAATCTATTTTCTCAAAATTATAAAATTGATATATCTACAAGTTTTATTTTGTTTACATTAGTTTATGCAATTGGTCTTGCATGTCTATTAACAACATTTTCTTTAATGCTAGAAAGGATTAAGTCTGAAGGACAATTTATGTTTATTTCTATTTATCCATTAGTTCTACCTTTTCTTTTTCTTTCTTTTAATTCTTTGGATAATCTTTTTTTAGTTTCATATGAAGATCTTATTAATTCTTTCAATTTTCAAGTATTATTAGCTTTCGATATACTTATGTTTGTAATTTGTCCAATTTTATTTAGTTATGCTGTAAGAAGGTAAATTTATGTATCAAAAATTAATTTATTTTTTATTATTTATAACAATGCCTGTTGCGATATATATGAATTATTTATATGCTCCGACTGAAAGGATAATGGGAGATATACAGAGAATTTTTTACTTTCACATGGGATATGTTCTTGTTTTTACTTTTGCATTTTCTGTAAATCTTTATTATTCAGTTAGATTTTTACTAACTTCAAATATAAACTTTTCACATAAAGCTTACTGTCATGCTGAAATTGGTGTCCTTTTTACTTTTTTAACAATAGTTTCGGGAATGTTTTGGGCAAAACCTGTTTGGGGAACATGGTGGACATGGGATCCTCAGTTGACTACAACCTTTGTTTTATTGGTTTTATATGGAAGTTACTTATTTTTTTATAAGTTCTCAATTAAATCAAATACACCAAAATATGCTGCTGTTTTTGCGATAATTAGTTTTATCGATTTACCAATTGTTTATATATCGGTTCGTGTGATGCGAGGTATATCCCCAGTTGTTTTCGGAGGAGAGGGTGGAGGTATATCTGATAAAATGATGGACACCTTATTAATCACTTTATTTGCCTTTTATTTGTTATATTTAGTAATATTAGATCTCAGATTAAAACTAGATAAATATTGAATGATAGTTAAAATATTAAGATGGTTGTTGTCATTGATTCGCTCAAATACTTGTTTTACTCCCAAATTGCGTGTTGGTTTTTAATTTTTGCCTATATTTTTTACATTAATAGTAAAATAAATAAACAAAAGGATAAGTAGACCTTTCATGAGACCGAAAACAAAACTTAAAATTGTAGCTATTTTCATAATTGCTTTTTTTTCTTTTTTAATTTTTAAAGCTGTAGATTCATCTTTAGTTTATTATCTAACAGTTAACGAAGTTCTCTCAGAAAAAGATAAAAGACCCAGGTATAAGCAATTAAGAGTCCTAGGAATAGTTAAAGCTGGATCGATATTAAAAAATTCGGATGGTTCAATCGAATTTGTAATTGAAGATTCAGGTAAAAGTTTACTAGTAAAATATAAAGGAGTGATTCCAGATATTTTCAAAGATGGTGTGGAGGCTGTTGTGGAAGGAGACTTAAGGGGTTCAGTCTTTAATGCGGACAAATTATTCGCAAAATGTCCTACTAAATATGAAGATGAAAAATATGACAAGGAGTCAATTTGATAAATTTATTAGGAGACAATGTATTATTTATATCTTTCTTGTTCATTCTAATATCGTTTATTTTTTATTGGATTGCATTTGTAAAAAAAAATGATCTTTTTGTTGAACTTGGTAGAAGATCTTTATTAGTAACCACTATTTTATTAAGTATTAGCATTATCTTGCTTGAATACCTATTAATCACCAAAGATTATTCAAATTTGTATGTTGTTAAAAATGTAAGTAATGATCTTGAACCTTTATATTCTGCAACTTCGTTATGGGCTGGACAGGCAGGATCTTTATTATTATGGACTTGGATTTTATCAATTTATATATACATATCAAAAAAAAATTCATATAATAAACTTCTTCCTACTTCCAGAATAATAGGTACATTTACGATTTTATTTTTTATTTTTTTAATTTCTTTTATTGAAAATCCTTTTGAAACCACAGATGTAAATTTTAATAATGGTAGAGGGTTAAATCCAATTCTTCAGAATATTTATATGTCCATACATCCTCTATCTCTTTATATTGGTTATATTGGAATAACAGTTCCTTTTTGTTTTGGTATGGCATCCATATTTTCTAAAGATAAATCAAATCAGTGGATAACTTTATCTAAAAAGTGGGTTTATTTTTCCTGGACTTTTTTATCTATTGGCCTACTTTTAGGTTCCAGATGGGCTTATTTAGAGCTGGGGTGGGGTGGCTACTGGGCATGGGACCCTGTAGAAAATGTAGCTTTAATGCCTTGGCTTTTATTAACTGCTTTTTTACATTCATCATATGCACAGGAGTCTAAAAATGTTTTGAGAAAATGGAATTTATTATTAATTTTTTTATCTTTCTTCCTTTCAATTTTTGGAACCTTTATAACAAGAAGTGGACTGATATCTTCGGTCCATTCATTTGCACAATCAAGCATAGGGGATTATTTTCTGATTTTTATTATTACAATACTTTTTATATCCGGATACTTATATTATAAAAACAGAATATATATTGGTTCTGATGAAGAAATTAAATCTTTGTCATCAAAAGAGAATTTTTTTGTTTTGAATAATATTCTTTTTTTAGTTATAACTGTCACCGTTTTTTTAGGAACTACATTTCCAATAATCTCAGAATTTTTTACTGGTAAAAGAATTTTAGTTGGTCCTAGTTTCTATGATTTAGTTAATTTTCCAAATGTATTATTACTTTTACTTTTAATGTCTATGGCACCTTTTTTGCCATGGAAAAGAGGAAGAATTGACCTGATTTTTAAATATCTGAGAGTTCCTTTTCTAATGGCTCTGGGAATTTCTAGCATTATTTATTTATATTTTAATTCATTGAATGTTTTTTTAGTTTTTTTTATTTCTCTTCTTGTTTTATTGTCAATCTTTAAAGAATTCATATCTGATATTAAAATTCAAAATTCTTTCAAAATTAAATTTAGAAGATATTGTTCATTTCTTGTTCACACAGGTGTTGTAATTATGATTATGGGTGTTTCTTTTTCATCTAATTTTGAAAATAAGTTTGATTTAACTATATCAAAAGGTGAAAAGATAACAGTGAATAATTTATCTTTAAAATTATTGAATATTTATGAAAAGGAAACTGACGCCAAAGAGATTTTAGGTGCAAATTTATTAATAAAAACAAAAAATGATGAATTCTTACTTAAACCAGAACAAAATTTATATAAATATGAAGGTAATAGAGAAATTAATAAAGAAACAGAAGTTGCAATTTATTCTTCTTTTCTTATGGACTATTATCTTATTTTAATTGATAAAAATTCTGATAATCAATTAAATTTAAAATTGTATATAAATCCTCTTGTTTCTTTTTTGTGGTTGGGCTGTCTCATATCTATTGTTGGAGGTTTTTTGTTAATCTTTAGGAGAGTCAAGAATGCTTGAAGTTATTTTGCCACTACTTGTTCTATTAATTTGTTCTATTTTTGTATTAATACCTATTTTTAATAATAAGAAAAAACTAAATAATTTTGACTGGAACTCTGATAATGATTAGATTGTCATTTTTAATTTTAATACTAATATTTTGTTTGATTAATAATTCTTTTTCAAATCAATCAGAAGGTGAGAAATTGTTTGTACAAAAAAAATGTATTACCTGTCATGTTGTTGGAAGAGGTAGATTTGTTGGTCCAGACTTATGGAACGTATCAGACAGATATTCTAAAAGTGACTTAATTAAGTGGATAAACAATCCAGAAAATATTTACGAAAAATATGGAAAAAAACCTTATAATCAAGGATATCCTCCAATGCCAAATATGAATGTTAGTACTTCCGAATCATTGAAAATTATTTCCTATTTAAAATCACTAAAGAAAAATATTTCAAAAGAATCCACCGTAAGCTTGAAGGGAAAAATAAATAATTTTTCAAATGATTTAAATAAAGAATATGAAGTTAATATTGAGTCTGTAATGGCTGATAAAGTTTTAAAGTCAGATTTAGTAAAAACAAAAGATGGCTTTTTTAATATTAAAGATTTAAAAGGAAACATTGCATATAGAGTTAAAATTTTTCATGACGGTATAGAATATTCAACGGATAAATTCTATTATATGCCTGATGAAATGAATAAAGATATTGATTTAACAGTTTATGATGCATCTCAGGATAAAAAATCAATAAAAATTTCTTCCGCACACTTAGTTGTTAGTTATGATGAGGATAGCGATAATTTACTTTTTGCTGAAATTTATAATGTGATTAATATCTCTAAAGAAATATATATTGGTTATAACAGTAGGTTGGAACAAGCTAGAAAAATAATTCAATTTTCAAAATTTAAAAACATCGAAAACTTGGCATTTCCACATAGAAGTCAAGATACTTTATTGGTTGAGGATGATAAGATCATTGAATCAATACCTTTACCACCTGGCCCACGAAGAATAGTTTTTACTTATAATAAGCCTATGGATTTTTTTAATACTAAATTAGAGAAAAACTTTATAAATAAAATTGATTTACTAACAATAATAGTCCCTGAGAGTAAAATTAAATTAAAAATAAAAGACTTAGAATTTACAAAAAAAATGTCTCAAATTGATGAACTTAGTAAAGAATCTTACATGACTTATAGTTTAAAGGATGTAAATCAAGGAAAGAAGCTGACTCTGATTTTTAACAAAAATATAAATCAATTTTTAAGTCCTAGAATTATAGTATTTTTGTCTTTCTTATTTATTAGTTTTGTGATTATATATATTATTTTAAAGAAGGGCCTACTGAGAACTAAAAAGTGAAATAATGCCAACGGCGAGTATATTTGCTGTATGACATCTTAATATATTATTTCCCAAAGAAAATGATTCAAAATGATTTTTTTCAGCAATTTTTATTTCGTTCTCACTAAATCCACCTTCAGGACCAATAATTAAATTAAAAATATTATTAGATTTAATTTCATTCAGAGTTAATAAATCTTTTGAATTCTCATAAAAAATAATATTTTTACCAATTAAATTTTCATTAAAAATATCTTTAAAATAAATAGGCTCTCTTATTTGCATCAAATCATTTCTTCCACACTGTTCGGAAGAATTTTTTATTATTTCTAACCATCTTGATTTTATATTTATTGATTTTTTAATTGTTCTTTCAGAAATTACAGGAGTAAAAGTTACAACATTGAGTTCAACATTCTTTTCTATAATATCATCAATCTGATTTCCCTTAGGCAAACATTGATAAACATTTATTTTTATTTTCAAATCAGATTTTTTCTTATTTTTATACATTACTTTTATTTCAGCGTTTTCTTTATATATTTTTTGGATATTACAGAAATATTCATTTTCTTTGATATCAAATAGATAAAGATTGTCATTTTTCTTCATCTTTAAGACTCTTATAATGTGATGATATAATTCTTTATCTAATTCTATGATTTCATTTTCAATCAAAATTCCATTATAAAAGAATCTTTTCACTATGACTTAATTACCTCATTAATTAGAGATTTTATTGTAAATTCTTTAGCAATTTTATTAGGTCTTAAATTATATTTCTTTAATGTATTTGCAGTGATTGGACCTATACAAAAAAATTTAATTTTTTTATTTCTTTTTAAAGTTTTTGAATCAATAAACTTAAAAAAATTATCTACAGTTGACGAACTCGTAAAAGTAACACCAAAAATATTTTCGTTCATAATTCTATCTCTTATATTGTTTTTTAATTTTTTAGATGGAAGAATAGATTTATAAATTTTCATCTCATCAACCTTGTTATCCATTTTTCTTAATTCTTCAATTAATAATTCTCGAGACTTTGCGGCTCTTGGAATTAATATTTTATTTTTTTTAACTTTTTGATTTTTGAACTCTTTTATTAAAGATTCAGCAATAAATTTTGTTGGAATTAAATCCACTTTTAAACCATATCTTTTAACACTTCTTGCAGTTTCACTTCCAATTGTAGCAATTTTAGTTTTTCCCAACTTTCTAATATCATGATGAAATTTAATAAATCTAGAGAAAAATTCTTCAACTCCATTAACACTTGTAAAAACAAGCCAATCATAATTTGTAGAATTTTTTATATATATCTCATTTTTCTTATTATAAATAGGTTTAATTTCTATTGATGGAATTTCAATAGCTTCTCCTCCTAAATCAAATATTTGTTCCACTAAATTACTTGCATCTTTCCTTGCACGGGTAACAACAATTGATTTTCCAAAAAGTGGTTTCTTTTCAAACCACCTAAGATTTTTTCTATATTTACAAACATCACCTATCACAATAACTGCAGGTGATTTAATGTTTTTTTGTTTAATTAAAGAAAAAATATTACTTAGATTTCCTTCAACGGTTTTTTGCATGGAATGGGTACCCCATTGAATAACTGCTATTTTTGAATTTTTATCTATACCGTTTTCTATTAATTTTTCTATATTGGATTTTAAATTTTTAGTTCCCATTAAGAAGATTATTGATTTGAAAGCGGCAATCGCTTTCCAATTTAAATTACTTTTATTTTTTTCAGGGTCTTCATGACCTGTAACAATACAAAATGAACTTGTTGAGTCTCTATGTGAAATCGGTATACCGGCATATGCTGGAACAGCTATTGCAGATGTTATTCCGGGAACTATTTCAAAATTGATTTTATTCTTTTTTAAATATTCGGCTTCTTCTCCTCCTCTGCCGAATAATAAAGGATCACCACCTTTGAGTCTAACAATATTCTTATATTTTTGTTTTGCAAGTGAAACTAATTTTTTGTTTATTTGAGCTTGACTCATGGCTTTAAACCCAAGTCTTTTACCGGCATTAATTAATTTGCAATTATTATTAGCCTTATTGAGAAAGATTGGATTAGAAAGATAATCATATACAATTACATCTGCTATTTTTAATAATTTCTCACCTTTAACGGTTATTAATCCAGGATCTCCGGGCCCAGCACCAACTAAAAAAACAGTTGTCTTCATATTATGAAAGCAAACCAAAAAGATTCTTAAAAGTCAATTATTAAGATTTCCGTTACAATATATATATGCCTGATTTTAAAATAAAAGTTGATTATAAACCACAAGGTGATCAGCCCAATTCAATTAAAGAATTATCGAATAATATTATTAGTGGTAAAAAGTCTCAGACTCTATTAGGTGTAACTGGAAGTGGTAAAACCTTTACTATCGCAAATACTATTATGAATGTCTCCAAACCAACATTGATAATGGCTCATAATAAAACTTTGGCTGCTCAACTATATGAAGAATTTAAAGAAATTTTTCCTGAAAATGAAGTTCATTATTTTGTTAGTTATTACGATTATTATCAACCAGAGGCATATATTCCATCATCAAATACATATATAGCTAAAGATTCAAAAATTAATGAACAAATAGACCAATTAAGACATGCGGCTACGAGTGCACTTTTTGATAAAGAAGATGTGATAATTGTATCAAGTGTATCCTGTATATATGGAATAGGTTCACCTAAAGAATACTATGAAATGATTACAACTTTAAAAAAAGGGGATAAAGTCTCTAGAGATGAATTTTTGAATAAATTAACAGAAGTTCAATACGAAAGAACTAGAGTTGAACTCAATAGAGGTAGTTTTCGTGCAATAGGTAATTATGTAGATGTTCAACCATCAAATATGGAAGATATTGGAATAAAAGTTAAATTTAATGATGATATTATTGATAGCATCTATATTCTAGATATATTTACTAGCGAAATCAAAGGAGAGATCGATTCAGTTCAAATTTTTCCAAGTTCACATTATGTAGTTGAGAAGAAGACCACTGAAAAAGCTATTTTATCAATTGAAAAAGAACTTAAAAATCAATTAAAATATTTGAAAAAAATTGGGAAGCTAGAAGAATATAAAAGATTGGAAGAAAGAACTATAAAAGATATGGAATTAATGGAAATTATGGGATTTTGTCCAGGAATTGAGAATTATTCCCTCCACCTAGATCAAAGAAAACCTGGCCAGCCACCTAACACTTTAATCGATTATTTTCCTGATGATTTTCTTCTCATAATTGATGAAAGTCATCAAACTATTCCACAAATCAGAGGTATGTATGAAGGTGATAGATCAAGAAAGCAAACATTGGTTGACCATGGTTTTAGATTGCCATCCGCATTAGATAATAGGCCTCTTAATTTGAACGAATTTGAAAAAAAAGTCAATCAAATTGTTTATGTATCAGCTACGCCCTCTAAATATGAGTTTGAAAAATCTGGTGACACCATAATAGAGCAAATAATAAGACCTACAGGACTTGTTGATCCAACCATAGAGGTTAGACCTTCAAAAAATCAAATTGATAATTTGCATGATGAAATATTAAAAACAATATCTGATGGAAATAAGGTTCTTATTACAACTTTAACTAAAAGAATGGCTGAGGAATTAACTGAATTTTATAAAGATAAAGATTTGAGAGTTGAATATATGCATTCTGAAATTAAAACATTGGATCGGGTAGAAATCATTAAGAACTTTAGATCTGATAAATTTGATGTTTTAGTTGGCATAAATCTTTTGAGAGAAGGTTTGGATTTGCCAGAGGTTTCATTAGTTGCAATATTAGATGCAGACAAAGAAGGCTATCTGAGATCTGAATCATCTTTAATTCAGATTTTTGGAAGAGCGGCAAGAAATATTAAAGGTAAAGTTGTTATGTATGCCGATGAAATAACAAAATCTATGAAATCCGCAATAGATGAAAGTAATAGAAGAAGAGACATACAATTAAAATTTAATATTGATAATTCTATTAAACCTAAATCTATTATTAAAAAAGTAGATTTAGATATGCAAAATATTTATCATCTTGAAAAATCAGCGGATGTTTTAGATGAATTATCTGTTCAACCCCACGAGATTGGCACAGTGATTTCAAAATTACAGGAACAAATGAAAATTTTATCTGATGAACTTAAATTTGAAGAAGCAGCCGCTTTGAGAGATAAAATAAAAAAATTAAAAAAAATTGAGCTTACTTTAGTATCTGAGATTGCATAGTAATTAACTGATGTTATATTTTTCAAGTAGAAGCGGGCATGTCCCGCTTCTTTATTATTAAAGGTTAAATTTATGAATTTAAAAAAATTAGAAGATTTACTTCTTAATCTAAGTAAAGATGGAAATTATGAACTTGTAGATTTTCAAGTAATCTCAAATACAAAAGAAGTAAAATTAATTGTTTTTATTGATAATGGAGGAAATATTACAATAGAAGATTGTGTAAAAATGAATAATTTAATTGATGAATCGAAAGATATTGATAATTTTTTCGAAAATTCATATATTTTAGAAGTTTCATCTCCCGGTCCTAATAGACCATTAAAAAAATTAGATGATTTTCAAAGATATATTGGTAGAAAAGTGAAGATTAAATCAATATCAATTCTTGATGATGGTAAAAATGTATTCACCGGCTCAATAGAAAAAATTTCAGATAACGATATAGAAATAAATGATAGTGGAAAATTATATAAAATTAATTTAAAAGATATAGAGAAGGCAAATTTAAATATTTAGAGGTAATCATGGCAAGTGAGTTTAATGAATTAGCAAGAGTTATTGATTCTGTTTCAAAAGATAAAGGTATTGAGAAAGAGGTTATTTTAGATGCTGTAAACGAATCAGTTGTAGCAGCTGCTCATAAGCTTTTAAAAACTGACCCTTCTTATAAAGAGTTAGAGTGTCAATTTAATGAATTCAATGAAATTGAACTTTTTGAATTTAAAAGAGTTGTAGAAGATGTTTTCGATGACGATATGGAAATATCCTTAAAAGAAGCCAGAGAACTGGATCCGGAAGTTCAAATAGATGAAGAAATAGGTATTAAATTGAATCCAAAGTATTCTCGAATTGCAATTCAAAATGCAAGACAAAGGATTATACAAAAAATTAAAGAGGCTGAGGCAAAAGTAATTTTTGAAGAGTTTAAAACTAGACAGGGTGAACTTGTGAATGGAATAGTTAGAAGAATGGTTAGAGGTGCAATTATAGTTGATATAGGAAGAACTGAAGCAATTATTCCATACGATGAACAAGTCCCTAGAGAGTATTTTCAACCTAAAGATAGATTAAGAGCTGTTTTATTAAGAATTGAAGAAGACAAAAGAGGAACACAGCTTGTTTTATCCAGAGCACATAAAAATTTTGTCGAATCTTTATTTAAATCAGAAGTACCTGAAATAAATGAAGGGATTGTAGAAATTATGGGGATTTCTAGAGATCCCGGTGGAAGAACTAAAATTTCAGTATCATCCGCCGACTCTGATATAGATGCAGTTGGAGCTTGTGTGGGAATGAGAGGTTCAAGAGTACAAAATATAATTCAAGAACTTAAAGGAGAAAAGATTGATATAGTTCCATGGTCTCCAGATCCTGCACGATATTCATGTAATGCTTTATCTCCAGCTAGAGTTAATAAAGTCATACTTGATGAGTCCTCTAAAATTATGGAGGTTATAGTTGATGAGGATCAATATTCTCTTTGTATTGGAAGGAGAGGTCAAAATGTACGACTTGCCTCAGAACTTACAGAATGGGAAATAACTGTAAAAACTGATGTCCAATTAAAAGAAGAGCAACAATCTGTTGTTAAACTACTTTTAACTTTACCAAATATATCCGAAGTTAATGCTAACTTGTTATTTGCTGGAGGCTATCATACATTAGAAGATATAGCATTCGGTGAAAAAGAATCCATTTCTAAATCTTCAGGAATTACAAATGATGAAGATATTGAAAAAATTCAATTAGCTGCAAGAAATGCGTTAAAAGATAGATTGAGAAATATTGAAATAGAAGATGAGAATGCAAATGAAGATATTAATGAAGAAGGAGAAAATTTAAAAGATTAATATTAATGAGTAAGATTAAAATTAAAGAATTGTCAGAAAAGATGTCACTTGATGTCAAAGAAATTCTTGCAAAATGTAAAGAATTATCAATTGTTGCAAGAACTCAATCAAGCTCAATTTCGTTAGAGGATGCTAAAAAAATTCAGATTTCCTTGGTTGGAGAGCCTATATTAAAAAAACCCAAAACTGATAATGAAATTATAAAAAGATCAGGCTCTAAAGTAACAATTAGAAGAAAAAAAAGACCCGAGCCAATAAAAAAAGAATCTTCTAAAGAAGAAGAGAAAAAGGTTGTGAGTCAAGATAAAAGAGATCTGAAACCAACTAATGATTTAAAGAATCAAAATATAAATAATGATAATAAAATTGAACCTAAAAAATCTTCCCAGAGTTCTAGAAAAATTGTTAGAACAGTTGAAGAGAATAAAGATGATTTTAAAAAAAATAAATCTAATAATAAATTTAAAGATAAAAGTAATTCTAATCAAGATAAGAAACAACAGGTTGCTCCTCCTCCAATTATAAATAAGCCAATTGATTCAGACTTAAAAAAGAAAAAAGATTCACAAGAATCAACAAAAGATATAACTAAACAAAAAAAGAAAATAAAAGTAAAGCCTTCTAATGCTGAGATAATTGATGAAGAGGCATTAGATGCTTTAAGAAGTGCTGTCAAAGCAAAATTACCCGGAGCTAGAAAAGAATTTTTAGTTTCAAATAGTTATCAAAAAAAGACTAAACAAAAAGATAAAGATCTAGATGAAGTTGAAAATAACAAAGAGATTAATAATGAGAAAAAGAAAACTAAAAAGATAAAAATTCAAGAAAAGATTCTAATAACTCTTTTAGCAAACAAAATGAAAATTAAATTAAATGAAGTAATTAAGAAGGCACAAGAGCTAGGTTTAACACTAACATTTAAAGATGAAATTGATTCCGACGAAGCTACTATAATTGCCTCTGAATTTGATTTTGATGTGGATGTTGATTCTTTTAATGAGAAAGAGTTTATGACCGAAGGTATAAATTTTAATGATAAAGATATATTAGACAGGCCTCCTATAATAACTGTAATGGGACATGTAGATCATGGAAAAACTTCTCTATTGGATTATATTAGGAAAGCTAAAGTAGCAAATAATGAATACGGAGGTATAACACAATCAATTGGTGCATATAGTTTTGATTTCAATAAGAAGAAGCTTGTTTTTATTGATACTCCCGGTCACGCAGCTTTTTCAGCTATGAGATCAAGAGGAGCTAGCATAACAGACATCGTAATTTTAGTAGTTGCGGCTGATGATGGCATTATGCCTCAAACAATCGAAGCAATTAATCATGCAAAATCTGCAAATGTTCCCATAATAGTCGCAATAAATAAAATTGATAAAGAAGATTCAAATATTGAAAACATTAAATCTCAGCTTTCCGAAAATGGTCTTACTCCTGATGATTGGGGTGGTGATGTCTCTTGTGTACCTGTTTCAGCTTTAAATGGAACAGGAATTGATGAGTTACTAGAGCTCATAGTTATTCAGTCTGATCTTATGGAATTAAAAGCAAATAGTAAAATTCCTGCAAACGGTTTTATTCTAGAATCATACCTTGATAAGGGACGAGGAGTCGTTGCAACATTAATTCCAAAGGAAGGTGAAATAAATAGAGGAGACTTTATTGTTTGTGGAACATATTCTGGAAAAATAAGAGCTATAATAAACGACAAAGGTTCGCAATCAAAAACATCCGGCCCTTCAATTCCAATAGAAATTTTGGGATTAAGTGGAGTTCCTGATGCTGGGTTACCATTCAATATAGTTAAATCCGATAAGATTGCGAAAGAAGTCATAAGAAATCGTGAAGCAGCAATAAAAGAAGAGGAAGCTTTTAAATCTCATACAGTGGGATTAGATTTTATTAACTCAGAAGTTCTTTTAGGACAAATTAAGGAACTTCCTGTTATTGTTAAGGCTGATACTCAAGGATCCCTTGATGCTTTAATTTCTGCTTTAATAAACTTTGAATCAGAAAAATGTAAAGCAAAAATTGTCCACTCTGCAGTAGGTTCAATTAATGAATCAGATCATATGTTAGCTGAATCAACTGGATCAATTATTTTAGGTTTTTCAACTCAAATTGAAAGTGCTGTTAAAAAATTACTAGAGAAATCATCTGTTAGGTGTGAAACATATCAAATAATATATGAAATTTTAGATCGAATAAAAGAATTATTAGAAGGTCTTCTAGACCCAATACTTGAGGAAAGAGTAGTTGGACATGCTGAGATAAGAGAAGTCTTCAATCTAACTAAAAGAGGAAAAATTGCAGGTTGTTTTATTAAAGATGGTAAAGCTATAAGAGGACACAAATTTAGAGTTATGAGAGATAATGAAATTATTAGTGAATGTTCATTAGATTCATTAAAAAGATTTAAAGATGATGTTAAAGAGGTAGCTTCAGGTTTTGAATGTGGTATTGGTATAGAAGATTCAATTGATATTAAGCAAGGTGATATTCTAGAGATATTTACTCATGATAAAATCGCTCAAAGTATATAATGAATTCTAATTCCTTAAATAAGATTAAAAATTTAATAAATAGTTCAAATAATATGTTGATAGTATCCCATTATGACCCCGATGGAGATGCTTTAGGGTCATCAATTGGTTTATATTCTGCATTAAAAAAACATCAAAAAAATTGTTTTTTATATAACTTGGATTCTTGTCCTGAATATTTATCTTTTTTGAATACTGAGGGGTTAATTAACACAGTAAAAATAGTTGATGAACAAATTGATTTAATAATTTTTCTAGATTTAAATGATTTTGAAAGAGCGGGAGACGAAATACAAAATTATATGAAAAATTATAAAGGTGATTATATAGTTCTTGATCATCATCAAAATCCAAAAATTGAATCAAGTAATATGATTATTGATACAAATGCATCATCAACTTCTATAATTGTTTATAAGTTAATTGAAGCTTTAAAAATTAAAATAGATAGCGAAATAGCAACACCTTTATTGACCGGAATTGTCACAGACACATCCTTTTTTAAAAATTCCAATTCAAATAGCGAGTCACTTGATATATCCTCAAAATTAGTTGATTATGGAGGTGATTTAAATTTAATTTCATCATCTTTAAATAATGATAAGTCTATTAAACGAATAGAAATTGAAAAGAGAATTTTAAACAATTTTATATTTATAAGTGATTTAAAACTTGGTTTAAGCTACTGCACAACTGAGGACTATGAAGATACCCAAACTACCAAAGAAGACAGTGAGGGTTTTTCTAATTATTTACTTTCTCATAAAGAAATAAAAATAGGTATTTTTATTAGACAAATTGATATTAATGAATGGAAAATTAGCATGAGAAGTAATGGATATATTGATTTATCAAGACTGGCTAATAGTTTTGGAGGTGGTGGCCATAAGAATGCATCAGGCTTCAAATATCAAGGGGATATTAAAAACTTGATTAATGAGATTAAAGACAAAATATCATATGAAAAATAAAATATTATTATTAAATAAAAACAAAGGTAGTAGCTCCAATTATCAATTACAACTAATTAAAAAAACATTATCTTTTGATAAAGTGGGTTTTCTAGGAACCCTTGATCCTCTGGCTGGAGGAGTTCTTCCATTATTCACAGGAAAGATGACAAAGCTAATTAAACATATCAAGGAAGATTCTAAAATATACAAAGTTAAAGCTTTAGTAGGAATTGAAACCGATACCCTAGATATTTGTGGACAAATTACAAACTTACATAATAGAACTAAATACACTTTTATTTCTGATAAAAAAAATAAAGAAAAAATAAAATCCTTTGAAGGGGAATTTGAATATATTGCACCACGTTATTCGGCATTAAAATTAAATGGTAAAAGATACTATGAATTGGCAAAAAACAATACAGAATTTGAAAGGAAGAAGATTATATCCAGGATTTATGAACTGGATATTTTGAATCTTAATCCAAATTCATTTGAGCTTATTGTTAAGTGTTCTCCAGGTACCTATGTAAGGTCATTAGTTAGCTTAATAGGCAAATCACTAGGTACTTTTGCAACTGTCTGTAAACTTGAAAGATTGAAAAGTGGACCTTTTGATATTAAAGATTCTGTTAAAGTAAGTGATATTACAAACAAAAAAGATATATTTTATGATCCATCAAAAATATTTAAAAGGATTCAAATTGACCATAAAACATTAATCAAACTAAAATCATTGAATAATTATAAAAAAATTGATTTAAATCATATATGTGAAAATTTATATAATAGAATCCTATCAGTTAAAGACCTTAAAGAAGATAAAATAATAAATATTATTACCGGGATTAATGATAAACCAGAGCTACTAATAATTAGTTTTTTTAGTAATGATGGTTATTATAAACATTCAAGTTTAGAATTGTTAGATTAATGAAATAATTAACTTGATTTTTATTAATAATTCATTAATTATTAAGCTATTATTTTTTAGAGGTTTTTATTGAATATAGATAAACAAGAAGTGATAAATCAGTTTGCTGAAAAAACTGGAGATACTGGTTCTAGTAAAGTTCAAATAGCTATTCTGACCAAAAAGATTGAAATTCTAACTAAACATGTTCAGAAATTTAAAAAAGATAATTCTTCTAGAAGGGGTTTGTTATTGATGATAGAAAGAAGAAGAAAGTTATTATCCTATATAAAAAGAAAAAATTTAAATTCATATTCTGAAATTTTAGCAAAACTTGGATTAAGAAAGTAAATTAGATGGTTTCATATAAAAAAGTAACAAAAGATATTGATGGTAAATCCATTTCTTTAGAAACTGGAAAGTTAGCTAAGCAATCAGATGGTTCAATATTTGCTCAGATAGGTGATACTCAAGTTCTCGCTACAGTAGTAAGCTCTAAAGATCCCGTCGATGACAATTTTTTACCGCTTACTGTTAATTATCAGGAGAAAGCTTTTGCGGCAGGTAAAATTCCAGGTGGTTATTTTAAAAGAGAGGGTAGACCTGGTGAAATGGAAACATTAATATCAAGACTTATTGATAGGCCGCTAAGACCTATGTTCCCTAAAGATTATAATTTTCCAACACAAGTTATAATTTCTGTCTATTCCGCAGATGATGTTAATCCACCAGATGTTTTATCGATAACTGCTGCATCTGCAGCGTTAACTGTTTCTGATATACCTTTTGATGGTCCACTTGCTGGAGTAAGAGTTGTCAGAGTTGATAATCAATTAATTTGTAATCCTTCATATGAAGAGATTGAAAATGCGGATTTAAATTTCATTATTGCGGGTAGTTCTGATGCTATTTTAATGGTTGAGGGTGGCGCGGATATTGTGCCTGAAGATGAAGTGATTGATGCTTTGATATTTGGTCATGAAAAAATAAAAGAAATAATTGAATTACAGAAAGAACTAATTACGGATGAAAATCCAAAAAGAGAAGTTCCATTAAAAAATATAGACCAAGAATTTCATGATGAAGTTGAGTCAATGGTTTCTTCAGAGCTTAATGAAGTCATCAGAATTAAACTTAAACAAGAACGTGGGCTGAAATCAAGTGAGCTTTATAAAAAAGCTTATTCAGAATTTAGTACAAGAGATGATTTTAATGAAAAACAATTAAAAGAAATTTTTGATTCTTTAAAAAAATCCTATGTTAGAAAAATGATGTTTGACGATAAAACAAGGATTGATGGCAGAAACTTTGATGAAATTCGCCCAATTTCCTCTGAAATTGGACTTTTACCGCGAGCTCATGGTTCCGCTGTTTTCACTAGAGGTGAAACCCAAGCTTTGGTTGCGTGTACTTTAGGAAGTAAGGATGATCAACAAAGAGTCGACACTTTAATGGGAGAAGAAAAAAAGAGTTTTATGCTTCATTACAATTTTCCACCGTTCAGTGTAGGAGAAGTTTCAAACAGGCTTGGTACCGGAAGAAGGGAGATTGGACATGGTGAATTAGCCAAAAGAGCTGTTAATGCTATTTTGCCTGATAAAGATGATTTTCCATATACTCTTAGAATCGTGTCTGATATTCTTGAATCTAACGGTTCATCATCTATGGCTACTGTATGTGGCTCTTCACTGTCATTAATGGATGCAGGCGTACCAGTTAAATCACCTGTTGCAGGAATAGCTATGGGATTAATTAAAGAAGCTGATAATTCTATAATATTATCAGATATTTTGGGGGATGAAGACCACTTAGGTGATATGGATTTTAAGGTATGTGGTACCTCTGATGGTCTAACAGCATTACAAATGGATATAAAGATTAAAGGAATTAGCAAAGAGTTAATGACATCAGCTCTAACTCAAGCCAAAGCAGGAAGGCTTCATATATTGTCAGAAATGGCTAAAACTATTGAATCAAAAAAAGAAAATATATCTCCATATGCTCCAAGAATAACAACAATTCAAATAGATCCTTCTAAAATTAAAGATATTATTGGATCAGGTGGAAAAAATATAAGAAAATTAACTGAAGATAATGATGTTAAAATTGATGTTGATGACACCGGAAGGCTAAATGTTATTTCATTAAATGAAGAAAATTGTAAGAATGCTTTAAGGGATATTGCATATATAGTAAGAGAAATTGAGGTTGATAAGTTTTATGTTGGAACTGTAAAAAGAATTCTAGATTTTGGGGCAATAGTTGGATTAAGCCCAACTTTAGATGGTTTAATTCATATTTCTGAGTTAGCTAAAGAAAGAGTAAAGCAAGTAACGGATATTCTCAATGAAGGTGACGAGGTTCTCGTTAAATGTATTTCAAAAGAAAGAGATGGAAAAATTAGATTAAGCAGAAAAGAAGCTTTAGACGAAGATATTGACAACTACAGAGAAATATAATATCAAGAAAGTAATAATACTTACAGGACCAACTTGTTCGAATAAAACAGAAAATTCCATAAAAATTGCAACCAAATACAATGCCGAAATAATATCTGCTGATTCATTGCAAATTTATAAAAATTTTGATATTGGCACAAGTAAACCCAATAAAGTACAGAGAAAAAAAATTATTCATCATCTAATTGATATTGTTGATCCAAAAGATGAATATGATGCTTGGAAATATATGGATGAATCAAGAAAAATTGTTAGAAGCTCAAAAAACAAATTATTTATTGTGAGTGGTGGAACACAACTTTATATTGATGTTTTTTTAAATGGATTAAGTGAGGGAATTAGTAAAAATATAGATTTGCGAGATGAATTAGAAGAAAGAATAAAGAAGTTTGGATTAGCTAGTTTACATAAGGAAATTATAAAAGTTGATCCATCTTTAAGCGAGAAATTATCAAAGAATGATAAATCTAGAATTATTAGATATTTAGAAATCTTTTATTCAACTAAAACTAAACCCTCAGAACATTTTGAAAAAAATATTAGGAAAAAATTTGATGATATAAAATATATAAAAACATCTCTCAATTTTGATAAAAAAGTTTTAGATAAGAGGATAGAGGACAGAGTTCAAGCTATGGTTAAAAAAGGTTTGCTTAATGAAGTTCAAAGTTTATTAAATAAATATGGTAGTAATGTAAAACCAATTAAATCAATAGGATATAAAGAAATAGTAGATTTTTTGAATAATAAAACTTCATATGATGAATCAATTAACAAAATTGTAATTAATACCAGAAGGCTTGCAAAAAGACAGCTAACATGGCTTAGAAAAGATAAAGAATTAAACTGGTTTAAAAGCTATAAAGATTTGGAAAAATTTATCGAAAAATTTATCACTAATTAATTACCATTTTAATACCAACTAATATAATAAAAAAGCCAAAAAAAGTTTTTAATGTTTCCGAATTAAAATTATGAACTAATTTTGAACTTATCATTATGCCAATTATGAAAAAAATTGCTATGGTAATTGCGGCCTTAATATCAACATTCCCTTGAATATAATATTGATATGCTCCAAAAGCAATTACAGGAATACTTAAGACTGCAAGTGATGTTCCCTGAGCTAAGTGTTGAGAAAAACCAGCAAGATAAACCATAAATGGAACCATAATTATTCCACCTCCTACACCCATAAATCCACTTAAAAGACCACCTAAAATACCTATTAAAATATAAGATATCATTTTATTCTCCTTTACAAGATAATGCCAAATAATCGGCTTCATCTTTTATTGAATTGTAAAATTTGATTTTTTTAACTATTTCTTTTGCTTGTTCACATTTTTTTCTTGATACTAATATTTGATTAATTGCTGATATGTATAAATCATGTGAAAGTTTAGTTGTTAATTCTTCTAAAGTGAGTTTGTTCTCTGTTTTTATTAACCCAATCAATATATTTAACTCCTCTTCATTAATATCATTTATAGTTTTTAAATTGTAATTAATACTCTTTAATAAAATCAAGAAATCATTTTTAGTAATATCTGAGGTTTCTAAATCCCCAATTAGTTTAGTAAGAGTTTGTCTTTTTAAGTGAATTTCATCATCTAAATTTTTGTTCAGAGTTAGTAATGTTTGATTTTGTTTATTATTTTTTTCATTCTTAAAATATGAGAAAGTAAAGAAACCTGAAGTTAGTATCACAATAATAATAATTAATAATTTGATTTTATTTTCCATATTTAGATTATACACTCATAATAATAATGATTGTTAGATTATAAAATGAGTAGCTTCTTAGAAATCGATAAATTAAATGTACAAATAAATGATAAAGAAATATTATCGAATGTATCAATCAATATTAAAGAAGTTGCAAAAATTGGTTTAATTGGAGAAAGTGGTGCGGGCAAATCATTATTTGCAATGTGCATTTTAGATTCTGAACATGAATATAAAGCATCAAAAAATTATTTAAATTTTAAAATTGATAATCTATCGATTAGTAATATGCAGCAAAATGTAAGTTATATCCCCCAAGAACCTTTATCCAGTTTAAATCCTACTATAAAAGTTGAAAAGCATTTTTTAATTAATGAAAATATATTAATTAGAAAAGATGAAATTAAGAAAAAGATTAAAGATCTTTTACTTGAGGTTGGGCTTGATAATACAAAAAATATTTTAAATTTATATCCACATCAATTGAGTGGCGGAATGGCTCAAAGAATACTTATAGCTCTAGCGATTCAAAATAATCCAAAACTAATAATTGCTGATGAAGCAACTTCATCGCTTGATACCTTGAATGAAAAAAAAATTTTACAACTATTAAATAATTTAGTAGCAACACGAAATATAGGAATTCTTTTAGTTACTCACAATCTCAATATTGCTGATAGTTTTTGTGATTTTATTTATGAAGTTAAGAATAAAACAATTAGATTAGTAGATAAAAATACTTTATATCCAAAGAAAAAATTAGAGAAAAAAAATTTAAAACCTATAAATTTAAATAAATTAATTGAAATAAATTCTTTAAATTTTTATATTGGTGAAAAGCATATATTAAAAAATATAAACTTTGAGATGAATAAAGATTCTTGTGTAGGTCTTATAGGACTCAGTGGTTCAGGAAAATCTACACTAGCAAAGATTCTAATTAAATTATATAAAAACTTTCATGGAGATATTAAAGTTTTTAATAAAAATATTAATTCTTACTCTTATTTTGAATATTCTAAAAAAGTTCAACAAGTTCAGCAGGATTTATTAGGAACTCTAAATCCTAAAAGAAAAATTTATAAAAGTCTTATTGACTTAAAAAATTTGATAAAGATTGATGAAAATAAATTTGAATATAAATTAAAAGATTTATTAGAAAGATTAAATTTACAAAAAGATATTCTAAATTCATATCCCATGGATATAAGTGGTGGACAAAGGCAAAGAGTACTAATTCTAAAAGCTTTACTGTGGGATCCAGAGTTTTTAATCCTAGATGAGCCTATTTCATCTTTAGATTTAAAAATACAGGATGAAATTATTGACATAATAAATGATTTAAGAAATCAACTCAATTTATCAATCTTAGCTATTTCACATGATATACATTTTATAAAAAGTATATGTGACTCGGTTCATGTACTAAAAGAGGGTGAAATATTAGAATCTGGACCATTAAATAAAATAATAAATAATCCTTATCATGATTATACAAAAAACCTTATTTCTGAATGAATTTTTTATTTTATTGTAAAAAAAAATTTATATCATATAATAGTGGGTAAATAAGGATTTTATTATGGCAGTACCAAAAAGAAAGAAATCTAAGTCTAAAATAGGTAAAAGAAGAAATCATCAAGGAATGAAACTTCCAGGTGTTTCTTTGAATAAAAAATCTGGTGAACTTAAAGTTTCTCACAGATATTCATCAATTGAGGAATTTCAAGAATCTAGAAAATCATAAATTTATGTATATTGGAGTTTTAAATTGTTAGCTTTAGTTTTTCCTGGCCAGGGTTCTCAATATGTTGGGATGGGAAAGGATTTATATGATAATTTTAAAATTGCTCGAGAAATATTCGAAAAAGCTAGTGATAAATTATCTTTAGATATGAAAAAGCTTTGTTTTGAAAGTGATGAAGTTCATTTAACAGTTAATGCTCAACCAGCTATTCTCACTGTTAGTACGGCTGCGAATGAGGTTTTAAAATCTGAAAAAAATATTAGTCCCTCATATGTTGCCGGACATAGTCTTGGAGAGTATTCTGCGCTGGTTGCATCCGGGTCAATACAATTTGATGATGCTATATGGGCAGTTCGTAAAAGAGGCGAATTTACCCAACAAGCGGTACCTGTTGGAGTTGGGGGAATGGCTGCTGTTTTAGGATTGGCAGATGAAGATGTAAATCAAATTTGTAGAGATGCTTCAACAAAAGATGCTCATGTTTCTCCTGCAAATTATAATAGTATCGGTCAGGTAGTGATTTCTGGGGTTAAATTCGCAGTTGAAAAAGCAGCGGAATTAGCAAAAAAAGCAGGAGCAAAAAGAGTTGTTCTTTTAGATGTAAGCGCTCCTTTTCATTCTAAACTAATGTCCTCAGCAGTTGAACAGATGAGAAATGTTTTGGATAAAATAAATTTTTTAGATTTTAAAATTCCTATGATAACAAACTTTGATGCTAAAATGTTTAATGATAAATTAAAAATAAAGAATCTTTTGTTGGATCAATTAACAAGTCCTGTTCTATGGCATCAATCAATTAATTATTTAAATAATAATTTAGGTGTTAATCAATTTTTAGAGGTTGGCCCAAAAAATGTATTGTCTGGTTTAATAAAAAGAATTTCAAAAAACTGTAGTGTTTCTAATTTCTCTGAAAAGGCTGATTTGGAAAAAATTTAAATGTTTGAAAATAAAATTGTTTTAGTAACTGGTGGATCTAGGGGTATAGGTAAGGCTGTTGCAATAGAGTTTGCAAAAAATAATGCAAACGTTGTAATTAATTATACAAATTCAGATGAATCTGCAAGCGAAGTAATAAATCATCTAAAAGAAATCAACCCAGTTGGTAAGTTTGAAGCAATAAAATTTGATATTTCAAATCATGACATAACTGAGGAAAAAATAAATTATATATTAGAAAAGTATGATAAAATCGATATTTTAATAAATAATGCCGGAATAACCAGGGATTCTTTGTTTATGAGAATGAAAGAATCTCAGTGGGATGATGTTTTTAATGTTAACTCAAAGGGAATCTTTAATTGTACTAAAAATGTTGTTAGATCTATGGTGAAAAATAAATACGGTAAGATTATCTCTATAACATCAGTTGTAGCAGAAATGGGTAATCCAGGCCAAGCGAATTACGCTGCTACAAAGTCAGCGATCTTTGGTTTTACAAAATCCTTAGCAAAAGAGTTAGGTTCTAAGAATATTAATGTTAATGCTGTAAGTCCTGGTTTTATAGAGACAGATATTACTGATGTTTTACCTGATGCTATTAAAAAAAAATATATGGAGATGATACCATTATCTAAATTTGGAACCCCAGAGGATGTTGCAAAAACTGTATTGTTTTTAGCTTCAGATGATTCATCATATATTACAGGTGAAGTACTTAAGATTAACGGTGGTTTATACACATAAGGAGGAATTAGATGTCCGAAGAAATTAAATCTAAAGTTATAGCTATGATAGCTGTTCAATTAGGGAAGTCTGAAGGCGATGTTAACTTAGATTCTCATTTTATTGATGATTTGGGTGCTGATTCATTAGACTTAGTTGAGCTAATAATGAGCATGGAAGATGAGTTTGGAGTAGAAATTGCCGATGAGGATGCAGAAAAAATTCTTAAAGTTAGTGATGCTGTAGACTACATCGTTCAAAATAAGAAATAAATGAAAAGAGTTGTTATTACAGGAATTGGGATGGTTTCTTCTTTAGGAGTAGGGAAGGATGAGATATGGCCGAAAGTTAAAGAAGGAATTTCTGGAATAGATTTTTTAAAAAGAGTAGATAATACTGATCTTAAAACAAAGTTTGGTGGCGAAATTGCTGAACATTTTAATGCAGAAGATTTTATGGATGCAAAGGAAGCCAGAAGAAGTGATGTTTTTATTACTTATGCTGCTGCGGCAGCTGTATTGGCCCTTAAAGATTCAGGTCTAGAAATTACAAAAGAGAATGAACATCTTATTGGATCTTATATTGGATCGGGGATTGGTGGAATTCAAACTTTTGTGGACAATGTAATAGCTTACAGAGAGAAGGGTCCATCAAGAGTTTCTCCTTTTTTTGTACCTTCCATGGTACCTAATATGGCGGCTGGATATGTATCAATTTTTAATCAATTGAAAGGGCCTAATTGTGCGACAGCTACTGCTTGTGCCGCAGGTGCCCATGCAATTGCGTATGCCGCAATGAATATTCAAAGAGGTGATGCCATTGCTATGGTTTCAGGAGGTGCCGAAGCTCCATTGGTTCATGTAGCTATATCTGGTTTCAATGTAATGAGAGCTATTTCAACAAGAAATGATGATCCTAAAAAAGCTTCAAGACCCTTTGACAATGATAGAGATGGATTTGTAATGGCTGAAGGTTCTGGGCTTATTGTTTTAGAAGAATTAGAACACGCAAAAAAAAGAGGTGCAAAAATTTACGCAGAACTTTTAGGTTCTGGTATGAGTGGTGATGCTCATCATATAACGTCTCCATCAATAGATGGCCCAGTAATATGTATGGAAATGGCATTAAAAAATTCTGGCATCAATCCTAATCAGGTGGATTACATTAACGCACATGGTACATCAACTCAGCAAAATGATATAAATGAAACTAATGCTATTAAACGAGTCTTTGGAAATCATTCTGATAAATTACTTGTAAGCTCAACTAAATCTATAACTGGTCATTTATTAGGCGCTGCAGGAGGATTAGAAGCTGGAATTACATCCTTAGCTCTTGATGAAGGAATAGCTCCTCCCACAATTAATCTAGATAATCCACAAGAGGGGTGTGATTTAAATTACATACCTCATTCAGCAGTAGATTCGAATATGAAGATTGCTTTAAGTAATTCATTTGGATTTGGGGGTACAAACTGTACACTTATATTCAAAAAATTTGAAGGATAATTATGAAAGTAGCTATAGGTTGTGACCATAGAGGATTTTCTCTTAAAGAAGAATTAAAGACTTATATAAGCAAACTTGGTTTTGAGGTAAAAGATTTTGGATCTTTTAGTGAGGATGCATGTGATTATCCTGACTCTGCTTCAGAGGTTTCTATTAAGGTATCACAGGGACATTTTGAAAGAGGAATATTAGTTTGTGCATCAGGATGTGGAATGAATATTGTTGCAAATAAATTTCCAAATGTTAGAGCAGTAATTGCAAATGATGTTAATACAGCAACTCTGTCTCGTGCACATAATGATTCAAACATGATTACAATTGGTTCTAAATTTGTTAGTGTTGACGTTGCAAAAAATATTGTTGAGCTTTGGCTTACATCTGACTATGAAGGCGGAAGGCATGACAATAGGCTTAACAAGTTAAAACAAATTGAAAATATTAATTTTGCATAAATGTTTGCTTAACAAACATTGTTACATTTAGGTAGTATTATATAGGGTTGTTTTAAATGAGTAATAATGATTTTATAGAAAGTGTTAAATATTCAGGCGGTGTCTCAAAATTCTTTTCATTAAAGAAAGTTTCACAGCATTTTAAATTTGACCTCGATTTAATGCCATATTCTTTAAGAATACTTTTAGAAAATCTTGTTAGAAATCTTGATAATAAGATAGTTGATGAGAATTTAATAAAAAAATTTATCTTTAATAAAAATGAAAAATTTGAAATTCCTTTTCGTCCATCACGAGTTGTTCTTCAGGATTTTACTGGTGTCCCCTGTGTTGCTGATTTAGCTGCAATGAGAGATGTTATAAATAAATTAGGTAAAAATACAGATTCAATTAATCCACTTGTCCCTGTCGATTTAGTAATCGATCACTCAGTACAAGTTGATCATTTTCGTGAAAAAAATGCTTTATTATTAAATACAAAATTAGAATTTGAAAGAAATCAAGAAAGATACTCTTTTCTTAGATGGGCCCAAAGTGCATTTGAAAATTTTAGAGCTGTTCCACCCGGTAATGGTATTGTTCATCAAGTTAACTTGGAATATCTAGCAAAGTTAGTTCAAAAAGTTGGAACCAATGGTGAGAGTGTATGTATTCCAGATACTTTGGTTGGGACTGATTCACATACAACGATGATTAACGGAATAAGTGTTCTTGGTTGGGGAGTGGGTGGTATTGAAGCAGAAGCTGCTATGCTCGGTCAGCCTTTATACTTTCTAATCCCTGATGTAATAGGTTTTAAGCTCGAAGGAGATTTAAGCGAAGGTGTTACTGCTACTGATTTAGTTTTAAATATTACTGAGATGTTAAGACAAGAGGGAGTTGTAGGTAAATTTGTTGAATTTTATGGTCCTGGATTAGATAATTTACCACTGCCTGATAGAGCTACAATCGCTAATATGGCTCCAGAATATGGTGCAACCATGGGATTTTTTCCTGTCGATCAAGAAGCTTTGAATTATTTGAGGCTTACAGGTAGAACCGAAGATGAAATTGATCTTGTAAAAAAATATTATACTAATCAGGGGAGTTTTAGAAACTCTAATAGTAAAGATCCTGAGTATTATAAGTCACTTTATTTAAATCTTGAATCTGTTAGACCGGCTTTGGCTGGCCCTAAAAGACCCCAAGATAGAATATTATTATCTGATATGAAATCAACATTAAATACAGAATTAGTTAAAAGATCAGTAGACGGTTCGTTAGATTTTTCCATATCAGGAACTGACGAAAAATTGAAAAATGGATCTGTTGTTTTAGCTGCTATAACAAGTTGTACTAATACTTCTAATCCATATGTAATGATTACCGCTGGCTTAGTTGCTCAGAAAGCAAAATCACTTGGTTTGAAAGTTCCGTCATATGTTAAAACTAGTTTAGCGCCTGGATCAAAAGTTGTTGTAGATTATCTAGAAAATGCTGGGTTGTTAAAGAGTCTGTCTGAAATAGGTTTTAAAACTGTTGGTTTTGGATGTACTACATGTATTGGAAACAGTGGGCCATTGCCAGATGAGGTTGCTGAAGTAATAGAAGAAAATTCTCTACACGTTGCTGCTGTCTCAAGCGGTAACAGAAACTTTGAAGGTAGAGTTCATCCTTTGATAAGGCTTTCTTATCTTGGGTCACCACCACTTGTTGTTGCATATGCCCTAGCAGGAACTGTTGATATAGATTTTTATAAAGAACCTATCGGGAAATCAGAATCTGGAGAGGATATCTTTTTAAAAGACATCTGGCCATCAAATAAAGAAATTTCTGATACCGTTCATAGTTCTATACTTTCAGATACTTTTTCAAATCGATATAAGAATATTTTTGTTGGCGATGATAGATGGGAATCAATATCAATTCCAGATGGTTCGATATACGAATGGACATCAGAATCTACATATATTCAAAAACCCGGCTTCTTTGATGATTTTTCCATAGATTTACCAGATCCTGTGGATATTGAAGATGCAAGAGTTCTAGCTTATCTTGGCGATTCAATAACAACAGATCATATTTCTCCTGCAGGTTCATTCTCAGAAGAGACTCCGGCTGGAGTCTATTTAAAAGAAAAAGGTGTTAGAAAAAAAGATTTTAATAGTTATGGATCCAGAAGAGGTAATCATGAAGTCATGATGAGGGGTACATTCGCCAATATTAGAATTAAAAATAAAATTTTAGATGACGTTGAAGGTGGATTTACAAAACATTTTGGAAGTGATAAAACAATGTCAATTTATGATGCCGCAATGGAATATAAAAAGACAAACACTCATTTAGTTGTAATTGCTGGCAAAGAGTATGGAACTGGAAGTTCCAGAGATTGGGCAGCAAAAGGCTCAATGTTATTAGGAGTTAAAGCTGTTATTGCTGAAAGTTTTGAGAGGATTCATAGGAGTAATCTTGTAGGAATGGGAGTTTTACCACTTCAATTCAAGGATGGAGAAAGTGCAGAATCACATGGAATTACAGGATCTGAGAAATTTAATATTTCAGGTATCGTTGATGGATTAAAGCCTCTTTCTGAAATAATCGTTGAAATATCCAATGATTTTGGTGAGAAAAAATCAATTAATGTTTTATGTAGACTTGATTCAATAGTAGAAGTTGAATACTTTTATAATGGTGGAATCCTTCAAACAGTTCTAAGACAGATGGTTAAATCAAATTAAAGTTTGTTTTTTCTATTTTTTTTATTAATATATTATTGAACATTTTCCAAGGAGTTTAAACATGTCACACGTACAAATACCCAGTGATGGGACAAAAATTACAGTAAATAATGATGGAACCTATAACATTCCTGATAATCCTATTATTACTTTTATTGAAGGAGATGGAATTGGACCTGATCTTTGGGCAGCATCAGTTAGAGTTTTTGATGCAGCTGTAGAAAAGGCATTTAGTGGTTCTAAAAAAATCTCATGGGCTGAAGTTTATGCTGGAGAAAAAGCTGTTGAAAAAACAAAAGAATGGCTACCTCAAGAAACCACAGATGTAATTAGTGAATATCTAATATCAATAAAAGGTCCGCTTACTACTCCAGTTGGTGGAGGTATTAGAAGTCTCAATGTTGCACTAAGACAAATTATGGATTTATATGCTTGTGTAAGGCCAGTAAGATGGATTAATGGAACACCTTCGCCTGTTAAAAATCCTGAAAAGATGGATGTAGTTTTATTTAGAGAGAACACAGAGGATGTTTATTCTGGTGTTGAATATGAGAGTGGAACAGATGAAGCAAATGAAGTAATTGAATTTTTACAGAAAAAATTAAATGCTAATGTTAGAGACTTATCTGGTATAGGAATAAAACCCATAAGTGCTTTTGGAACAAAAAGACTTGTTAAAAAAGCAGTTCAATATGCTATTGATAACAACAGAAAGAGCGTGACACTTGTTCATAAAGGGAACATTATGAAATTTACTGAGGGAGCTTTTAAAGATTGGGGTTATGAATTAGCAAAAGACGAATTTCCTGATCAAACGATTTCAGAAGATGAACTATGGGACAAATATGATGGCAAAGCTCCAGAAGGTAAAATTGTCATAAATGACAGAATTGCTGACAATATGCTTCAGCAAATTCTCACAAGGACTGATGAATATGATGTCTTAGCACTTCCAAATCTTAATGGAGATTACATGTCAGATGCTTGTGCAGCACAAATCGGAGGATTAGGACTTGCACCAGGTGCTAACATAGGAGATGAAATAGCTTTATTTGAAGCAACTCATGGAACAGCACCTAAGTATGCAGGGCAAGATAAAGTTAATCCTGGTTCTGTTATTTTGTCGGGCGTAATGATGTTTGAACATATTGGATGGAGAAATGTTTCAGAATTAATTGTCAAAGCATTAGAAAAAACAGTTCTTGATAAGGATGTAACATATGATCTTCATAGACAAATTGAAGGTGCAAATTTATTGAAATGTTCAGAATTTGGCGATGCAATAATTAAAAATATGGATAACGTTTAGTAAATATTTTTATAAGGCGGTTAATTTGAGTTCAATTCCAAAAATATCAGTTATCGGTGCTGGTAACGTAGGTTCAGCTGCGGCTTATAGAGCTTTAGAGCTTAATTTTTGTGACATTGTTTTATTAGATATAGTCGAAGGTTTACCTCAGGGTAAAGCTTTAGACATAACTCAAATGTTGGCTGTTACTGGCGTTTCGTCTAAGATTATCGGTACTAATGATTATGCAGATACCAAGGATTCCGATGTAGTTATTATCACATCTGGATTAGCCCGAAAACCTGGTATGAGTAGAGACGATTTGTTATCAACAAATACTAAAATTATTAAAGAAGTAACCGAGAAAGTAATAAATTATTCACCTAACTGTATAATTATTGTCGTAACAAATCCCCTAGACGCGATGACTTACGTTGCATCTAAAGTTAGTGGTTTTCCAAAAGAGAGAATCGTTGGAATGGCGGGTATTTTAGATACATCTAGATATAAAGCATTTTTGTCAATGGAATTAAATATTTCTGTTTCTAAAATAGATTCACTAGTTCTTGGTGGTCATGGTGACGATATGGTTCCTTTAAAAAATTATACTACTGTTTCAGGTGTTCCAATTTCTCAACTTATTTCTGATAATAGATTAAATGAAATTATTCAAAGAACGAGAGACGGCGGAGCCGAGATTGTTAAACTATTAAAAACTGGAAGTGCTTTTTATGCACCCGGTGTCTCATCAATTGAGATGGCATATTCTATTATTATGAATGAAAGAAAAATATTACCTTGCTGTGCATATGCAAATGGAGAGTACAAAATAAATGACCAATTTGTGGGGTTACCCGTTATACTCTCTAGTAAAGGTGTCGAGAAGATTATTGAAATTGACTTGTCGGAGGATGAGCAAAAAGAACTTGAGGTTTCTGCCTCTCATGTAAAAGAACTATGTGATCTTATCGATAGCTTTAATATTTTATAGTTAGATATAAAAATAATGACAAGTTTTATTAAAGTATCGTCTGTTTTAAAAAAAATTATAATTGCCGTAACTGGTATATCGTTATTTCTTTTTCTTATAGTTCACTTATTAGGAAATATTACAATTTTCACTGGATCACCTCCAGGGAGAGATTTTAACGCTTATGCTCATTTCCTAGAATCTTTTGGTATTCTTTTCACTATAGCCGAATTAGGTTTGTTGGGTTTTTTTGGACTTCATATAATAACCGCTCTATATACTAATCTTGTTAATTTTAAGTCTAGAAAATCAAGATATGCTGTTTCTAGTTTTGCTGGTGGAAAGAGTAAAAAAACTGTTGCTTCTACTTCAATGGTGATAACAGGTGTTGTTGTTATGGCTTTTTTGATTTGGCATGTTTTACAATTTAGATTAGGTCCTTATTATGAAACTATTTATTCATCAGTTAACAATGGTGAACCTGTCCGAGACTTATATAGATTAATAACTGAAGAATTCTCCAGTATTTGGGTCGTTTTAGGATACACAATATCATTGACTTTACTCTCGTTGCATTTGGGCCATGGATTTTGGAGTTCATTTCAATCTCTAGGTATATATGGCAAGACTTTCACTAGAATAACCTATAGTGTAAGTTATTTATTAGGGTTAATTATAAGTTTAGGTTTTCTTGTAATTCCTTTATACATTTTTTGGATTAATTAGGTTTAATATAGATATGAGTATATTGAAGGCAGCATTACCAGAAAAAGACATTGTAACACACGTTACAAAACTTGATGGAAAGACTCCCGGGGGAGATTTGCATGATAAGTGGTCTAAATATAAATCAGAAATGAAACTCGTTAATCCAGCAAATAAAAGGAAATACAATATTTTAGTTGTTGGAACAGGTCTTGCTGGTGGGTCTGCATCAGCTACTCTTGCTGAATTGGGATACAATGTAAAAACTTTTTGTATCCAGGACACCCCTAGAAGAGCTCACAGTATCGCTGCTCAAGGTGGTATAAATGCGGCTAAAAATTATCAAAATGATGGAGACAGCGTCCAAAGACTTTTTATGGATACAATAAAAGGTGGAGACTATAGAGCTAGAGAAGCAAATGTCTATAGATTGGCTGAAGTTAGTACAAATATTATTGATCAGTGTGTAGCTCAAGGTGTTCCTTTTGCTAGAGATTATGGTGGTTTGTTGACAAACAGATCTTTTGGTGGAGCTCAAGTGTCAAGGACTTTTTATGCTAGAGGTCAAACTGGACAACAATTATTACTAGGTGCATACAGTTCAATGATGAGGCAAGTTGCTAAGAAACAGATTGAACTATATACCAACAAAGAAATGTTAGATTTAATTATTATTGATGGTAAGGCCAGAGGGATAGTTGTAAGGGATTTAAAAACTGGGAAAATTGAAACTCACACAGGAGAGGCTGTAGTGCTTTGTTCTGGTGGCTATGGAAACGTTTTCTTTTTATCCACTAATGGTAAAAACTCAAATGCTACAGCTGCTTGGAGATGTCATAAAAAAGGTGCTTTCATGGCTAATCCATGTTTTACTCAGATTCATCCTACTTGTATTCCAGCTTCAGGTGAATACCAATCAAAACTGACTTTAATGTCTGAAAGTTTAAGAAATGATGGAAGAGTATGGGTTCCTAAATCTGAAGACGATAAGAGACCATCTGACGAAATACCTGATAGTGATAGAGATTATTTTCTAGAAAGAATGTACCCGGCATATGGAAACTTGGTTCCAAGAGATGTAGGGTCACGAGCTATTAAACGTGTCTGTGATGAAGGAAGAGGGCTAGGAGCTACTGGAAGAGCTGTTTATTTGGATTTTGCTAGTGCGATAGATCGTTTGGGTAAAAAAAATATATCTGACAAATATGGAAATTTATTTGATATGTATGAAACTATAACTGGGGAGAGTCCATACAATATGCCTATGAGAATTTATCCTGCTATTCATTACACTATGGGTGGTTTATGGGTTGATTATGATTGTATGAGTAACATCCCTGGATTGTTTGTTTTGGGTGAAGCTAATTTTTCTGATCATGGTGCGAATAGGTTAGGAGCAAGTGCTCTTATGCAAGGACTTGCAGATGGATATTTTGTAATTCCATATACCATAGGCAATTATCTTGCTAATAATTCTATGGATGCAGTTTCAGATACTGCTGAGGAATTTAAAGAATCTGTAGATGAAGTTAAGAAAAAAAATGATTCATTATTGAAAATAAATGGTTCATCAACAGTACTCGAATTACATAGAGAGTTGGGAGCTGTAATGTGGGACTTGGTTGGAATGGCAAGAACTAAAGAATCTTTAGCTGATGCTCTTGAAAAAATTCCTCAGATTAAAGATAAGTTTTGGAATGATTTAAATCTTATGGGTGGTGGTGATAATTTAAATAAATCACTTGAAAATGCAGCACGACTTGCAGATTTCTTAGAGCTTGGTGAGCTTATGGCAATGGATGCTTATGACAGAGAAGAGTCTTGTGGCGCACACTTTAGAGAGGAATATCAAACAAGTGAAGGCGAACCATTACGTAATGACGAAAAATTTGCTTATGTTTCAGCTTGGGAATATGTTCCAAATTCAACTTCGATTTTACACAAAGAGGATTTAGATTATGAGTTTGTCGAAATGACTCAAAGGAATTATAAATAATGTCAAAATCAATTAATTTAAAGCTTCAAGTTTGGAGACAAGAGAATGAAGAAACTTCTGGGGATTTTCATTATTATTCAATGAATGAAGTACCAGTTGACATTTCTTTTTTGGAAATGCTTGATATTTTAAATGAAAATCTTACAAAAGAAGGTGTTGAGCCAGTTTCCTTTGATAGCGATTGCAGAGAAGGAATTTGCGGTACCTGTGGATTTGTTATAAATGGTATAGCTCATGGACCACAAGCAAAGACTACAGTTTGTCAGCTTCATATGAGGCATTTTAATGATGGAGATACTCTTGTTATTGAACCTTTTAGAGCTACACCTTTTAAGATCGTTCGAGATTTAGTTGTTGATAGGGGATCTTTTGATAAAATTATACAAGCAGGTGGTTACGTATCTATAAATACAGGAAATGGTCCTGATGCTAATAGTATATTAATCGGTAAAGATGATGCTGAAGAGGCTTTTGACTCTGCTGCATGTATAGGCTGTGGAGCCTGTGTGGCATCTTGTCCTAACGCATCTGCAGCTCTATTTACTAGTGCTAAAATATCCCATTTACTTCAACTTCCTCAAGGTAAAGTTGAAGAAAGAGCCAGAGTTAAGTCTATGGTGGACAAAATGGACGAAGAAGGCTTTGGAGCTTGTTCAAATCATGGTGAATGTGAAGCAGTCTGCCCAAAAGGTATTTCAATTAAAAATATCGCTAATATGAGAAGAAGCTTAATTAAATCTATTGTTAAGTAAAATATTCTGTTAAAATCTAATATCTTTTTTAGACAACAGGGGGAATCTTATGAATATTCATGAGTATCAAGCAAAAGATTTATTTAGAAGGTTTAATATTAATACTTCTGAAGGAAAAGTTTTTGATAATGAGAATGAAGCAGAGGATTATGCAAAAAGCATAAATTCGGATGAATACGTCGTTAAAGCTCAGATACATGCAGGGGGAAGAGGAAAAGCAGGTGGTGTTAAATTAGTTAAAACTCCTGAGGAAGTAAAAGAAACAGTTAAAAAAATGTTGGGAATGACTTTGGTTACGCATCAGACAGGCCCAGAAGGAAAAGTTGTAAATAAGGTATATGTTGAGACTTCATCAACAATAAAAAAAGAATATTATCTTTCAATTGTTACTGATAGGTCTTCAGAAAAAAATGTCATTATAACTAGCCCAGAAGGTGGAATGGATATTGAAAAAGTTGCTGAAGAGACTCCAGAGAAACTTCTTACTCAACCAATAGATCCAGTAGCGGGTATACAACCATTCCATATAAGAAAAATTGCTTACTTTTTAGGATTTGATAAAAATCAAACTAAACAACTAAGTTCAATAATCAATGGTCTATATAACTTATATACAAAAATGGATTGCGCTTTAGTAGAAATAAACCCTTTGATAGTTACTAATGATGATGAGGTAAAAGCTTTAGATGCTAAGGTTAATTTTGATGATAATGCGGAATTTAGGCATAAAGAATATTTAGATTTACATGATCCTACAGAAGAAGAGCCATTAGAGTTAGAGGCAAAAAAGTGGGGTTTTAGTTTTGTTAAATTGGATGGAAACATAGGTTGTCTTGTTAATGGTGCTGGCTTAGCAATGGCTACTATGGATATTATTAAGCATCATGGTGCCGAGCCGGCAAACTTTCTTGATGTTGGTGGAGGAGCCTCCGTTGAACAAGTAACGCAAGCATTTAAAATGATTTTGAGTGATGAGAATGTAAAAGCTATATTAGTTAATATTTTTGGTGGGATAATGAAATGTGATACTATTGCTGATGGAATTATAACAGCTGCGAAGGAAGTTGGCATAAAAGTTCCATTAGTTGTTAGGCTAGAAGGTACTAATGTAGACCTTGGAAAAGAAACTCTTGAAAAATCAGATTTAAATATAACAACAGCAAATACTATGAAAGAAGCTGCCTCTAAAGTTGTTGAATTAATTTAATATCTATTTTCTTGACATCAAAACTTTAATGCTTACCTTGAAGATATAGATATATTATAGGAGTCTGTATATTATGGGAAAGTGTATTGGAATTGATTTAGGTACTACAAATTCGTGTATTTCTTTTGTTGATGCTGGTGAACCTAAAGTCATCATAAATGATGAAGGAAATAGAACCACACCTTCAGTTGTTAGTTTTGGTAAGGATTCTGAGGTTTTAGTTGGTGACCCTGCAAAAAGACAAGCGGTTGTTAACCCTGAAAAAACAATTTATTCAGCAAAAAGACTTATTGGTAGAAGATTTGAAGAAACTGATAATGACAGAAAAGTTCTACCTTATGAAATTGTTAAAAATAAAAATGGTGATGCCTGGATAAAAGTAGACTCTAATGAATATTCACCCTCTCAAATTTCTGCTAATGTGCTTTCAAAGCTAAAAAGTGCTGCAGAGTCTTTTTTAGGAAGTAAAGTTACAGATGCAGTTATTACTGTTCCTGCTTATTTTAATGATAGTCAAAGGCAAGCTACTAAAGATGCTGGTAAAATTGCGGGTTTAAATGTTGAAAGGATAATAAACGAACCAACTGCTGCGGCTTTAGCCTATGGTTTTGATAAAAAAAAGGATGGACTAGTTGCAGTATATGATCTAGGAGGCGGAACTTTTGATGTCTCAATACTTGAGATTGGGGACAATGTAATTGAAGTTAAGTCTACTAATGGTGATACAACTTTAGGTGGTGATGATTTTGATAGACAGATTATCGATTATCTAATTGATGAGTTCAAAAAAGAAAATGGAGTTGACTTAGGAAATGATAAAATGGCTCTTCAAAGATTAAGAGAAGGAGCAGAGAAGGCAAAAATTGAACTCTCATCCTCACTTGAAACTGAAATTAATCTTCCATTTATCACAGCTGATCAAAATGGTCCAAAACACTTACTAATAAAAATTTCAAGGTCTAAATTTGAACAAATAATTGATGCAAAGATTAAGTCCTCCTTGGAGCCATGTAAGAATGCTCTAAATGATGCTGGCTTGAAGCCCACAGATATTAATGAAGTAATTCTCGTAGGTGGTTCAACAAGAATACCTCTAGTTCAGAAAACTGTTAATGATTTTTTCGGTAAAGAGCCTCATAAAGGAATTAATCCTGATGAAGTAGTCGCTTTAGGAGCTGCAATACAAGGTGCTGTTCTATCAGGTGATGTAAAGGATGTTCTATTACTTGATGTAGCACCATTGTCATTAGGGATTGAAACTATGGGTGGTGTTAATACTGTTATCATAAATAGAAATACAACAATACCAACTAAACAAAGTCAGGTTTTCTCAACTGCTCAGGATAATCAACCAAGTGTTGAAGTGCATGTTACTCAGGGTGAACGTTCTATTGCCTCTGACAATAGAACACTGGCTAAATTTATTTTGGATGGTATCTCACCTGCACCAAGAGGAATTCCACAGGTTGAAGTAACTTTTGATATTGATTCAGACGGTATTTTAAATGTTTCTGCTGTAGATAAAGCAACAAATAAAGAACAAAAAATAAAAGTTGAAGCTTCATCTGGATTATCATCGGACGAAATAGATCAAATGGTTAAAGATGCAGAAGCGAAAGCCGATGAAGATAAAAATAAAAAAGATTTAATAAATGAAAAAAATACTTTAGATCAATTAATATACTCAACAGAAAAAGCTGTTAATGAAAACAAGGAAAAAATTTCAGAGGATGAGAAAAAAGAAATTGACGATGCTGTTGCAAAAGCTAAAGAATCTTTAGGTTCTGAGAATATAGATGAACTTAAGAAAGCTTCTGAAGATTTAACAAAAGTATCCCATAAGATGGCTGAGAAAATGTATCAAGATGCATCAAGTCCTCAACAAGAGGAACAAGTTCCTGATTCAAATAATAATGAAGATAAAAAAGATGATAAAGATGTCATAGATGCTGAATTTACTGATAAATAGTTGTAATAATTTTTTTAAGTGTTAAGATTTCAAACTATGAAAAAAGATATTCATCCTAGTTCTAGACCAGTTCTTTTTAAAGATATTACGACGGATCAAAACTTCATTATTGATTCTTGTGTCGAAACCGATGAGACCATTAATTTTGAAGGAAAAGATTATCCTCTGGTGAAAGTTGAGATTTCTAGCTCATCACATCCTTTTTACTCTGGAAAAGAAAGAAGTGGCGGAACAACTGGTAGAATTGAAAAGTTTAATAAAAAATATAATATAAAGAAATAATTTTATGGCTTCTGTTGTTGGTCAAAACCCAAAATTTAGAGATATTAATTTTAATTTAAAAAAAACTCCTGTTATTCACCCCACGGTTTTTGTTGCACCTAATGCATCGCTAATAGGAAATATTAATATAGGGAAAGACTCATCTATTTGGTATGGATGTATATTGAGAGGTGATAATAATTATATCCAAATTGGTCAAAGAACTAATATTCAAGATGGTTCTATCATTCATATTGACTCTAAAAAATACCCAGCTCATATTGAAAATGATGTTACGATTGGACATGGATGTATTATTCATGCTTGTACAATTAGAAGTAGAATATTAATAGGTATGGGATCAATTATATTAGATGGTGCAGAAATTAGATGTAATACTATTTTAGCAGCAGGGTCATTAGTGCCTCCTGGAATGTATCTTGAACCTGGTCATTTATATATGGGATCACCATGTAAAAAAATTAGACCAATAAATGAAAAAGATTATAAGATGATAAACGAATCATCCGATAATTATGTAAGGAATTCACAACATCATATAAAGTATAATGAAAGCAGCAGCGATTGATTTAGGAACTAATGCATTTAGATTGCTAATAAAAGATATTAAAAATTCTAATACAGAAACTTTTAGATATCGAGAAATTGTTGGTTTAGGCAAGTACCTTTCAAATAATAATCTTGAACTACCTAAAATCTATTACTCTTCCCTGGAAAGAATTTTTGAATACATAAAGAAATACAATGTTAAGAAAGTTTACACTGTAGGAACTAGTGTTTTTAGAGAGTCAGATAATAAAAGTTTTGTTATAAATGATTTTAAAATAAAATTTAATCATGACTTAAATATTATAGATAGTGAAACAGAAGCTGAACTGACTACTCTAGGTGTCATGTCTTCAATTGACAATATCAAGGATAATAAAATTTTAATTGATATTGGTGGTGGCAGCACAGAAATAATTTTTGTTAATAAAAATAAATTTATTTTTTATGATTCATTAAATATTGGAGTTATAAAATTATTAAATTTATATAATACAACAGAGATTTTTTCAGATAATTTAATTTCTGAGATTAAAATTAATATTAGAAATTTTCTTAACAAAAATATTAATCATAGATTTCGCGAACTAAAAAACTTTAAATTGATTTTTAATGCAGGAACACCTGCAACTATTGCGTCAATTTTTTATAAATTAAATAAATTCGATAGAGATAAAATAAACGGTTGTAATTTGGGGTATGATTTTTCAAAAAAAACGCTTAATAAATTATATAAATTAAGTTCCAAAGAAAGGTTGAAAATACCTGGTATTGAAGTAGGAAGAGAGCAAGTAATAGTTTATGGTATTTTAATTTTATTAGAATTTCTTGATTTTTTTAAGATAGATAAATATTCAGTTTCAAATTCCGGAGTTCTCGAAGGAATTTTTAAGAAATATATTGAGATTTAATTATTAATGCATATATTAAGGTAGGAGTTTATTTTTAATGAATAATGATAAAGAGAAAGTATCAAAAAACAAAAGTGAAGATAAAGAGGAATCTAATAGTAATAACTCGGATATTATTTTTGAAATAAAAGATTTTAAAGATTTGAAAACATATTTAAAAAAAACTGATTTGATAATTCAAGATATTGATGAAGATACTTTAACAATAAATTATAAGAGTGATAAAAATAATCAATTTTTTTTAAAAATTATTGATGCCAAGGATTTAGATTCTTTTTTAAAGATTTCTGAAGGTCTAGATTCTGCAAAAAAAGAATTAAATGAACAATTGTTAAGGCTAGCCGCTGAGTTTGATAATTACAAAAAAAGATCTATAAAAGACGGTGAAAATTTAAAAAACCGTGCCATAGAACAATTATTCAATGATGTAGTATTCTTTGTGGACAACTTTGAAAGAGGATTAAAAATATATGAGGAATCAAATAAAGATACTGATTTCTATAAAGGTATGAAAGCCGTAATGAAAGATTTTGAGAAATTCATAGAAAAAAATAATATTAAAAAAATAGAAATATTACCAGGCGATAATTTTGATCCTAATTTTCATCAAGCTATTGAATTAAGAGAATCAAAAGAATTCGAATCTAATAAAGTAATTGAAATAATACAACCAGGCTATAGTTTAAATGATAAATTATTGAGACCTGTTATGGTTGTAGTCTCATCAGGAGAAAAAAGTGAGTAAAGATTATTATTCTATTTTAGGTGTTAATAAATCCTCATCCGAAGATGAAATAAAAAAAGCATATAAAAAGTTAGCTTTAAAATATCATCCTGATAGGAATAAAAATGATAAAAAAGCAGAGGATAAGTTCAAAGAAATCAATGAAGCCTACCAAGTTTTAGGTGATAGAGAAAAGAAATCACAATATGATACTTTTGGATCAGCTGGACCCGGGGGTGGTGGATTTCCAGGTGGTGGATTTCCAGGTGGTGGATTTCCAGATTTAGATGATTTAATCAATGATTTTTTTGGAAGTGGTAGATCTTCGGGGAGAAGGAGTCAAAGACAAAATTCTCAATTTAAAGGAAGAGATTTAAGGTTTGACATTAATTTGAGTTTTGACGAAGCGGTTAATGGATCAAAAAAGAATATTTCAGTCAGAAGGGCTAGAACTTATAAAACTTGTAATGCTTGTGGTGGAGCAGGAGAAGTTAGTTATTCACAGGGAATGTTCTCTGTTAGTAGAACTTGTGGTTCATGTGGTGGAGGAGGTGCATTTGCAGATGATACTGAAACTAAAAAAGTTGAAGTTAAAGTTCCTCCAGGAGTTGATAATGGTACAAGATTAAGAATCACGGGTGAGGGTGATGCGGGTATCAATAATGGACCAAGTGGTGATTTATACGTTGATATCAATGTCGATGATCATCCTTTCTTTAAAAGAGAAGATGAAAATATATTATGTGAAGTTCCAATAAGTATTGCACAAGCAGTTTTGGGAGGAAAAATTGAAATTCCAACTTTAAAAGGAACTTCTGAGCTTAAAATTCCTTCTGGTATCCAGCCTGGTCAAATGATGAGGTTAAAAGGTAAGGGAATAAAAGTAATAAACAGAAATACTTTTGGAGATCTTTATGTCAAATTAAACATCACTATTCCAAAAACTATATCAACAAAACAGAAAAAATTAATGGAAGATTATCAAAAAGAGGTTGAAAAAGATAATAAAAATCCATTCTCTCAATACGTCAATAAGATTAAAGATTTCTTTAATTAATACTTAACCCCCTGCTATTGCGGGAATAATTGAAACAATATCTTCATTATTAATTTTAGTATTTACACCGTCAAGAAATCTTATGTCTTCATCATTAACATAAATATTGATGAATTTTCTGATTGTTCCATCATCTTCACATAACCTATCTTTTATGCCAGGAAATTGTTCTTCTAAATCAACAACTAGTTCACTGATAGATGATGCATTTGATTCAACTTCATCTTTTTCATTTGTTAGCCTTCTTAGTGGTGTAGGTATTCTAATTTTTGACATTATATTCTCCTTAGTAATTTATTTTATTAAATTCATCTAATCTTGGATTTATTATAAATGGTTTTTTGATATTATTTATAAGTGGATCCTGAGTTTTTAAACCATTTCCTGTTATAACTAGAACCAGATCTTCATCCTTATTAATTTTTCCGTTTTCTATCATTTTGATTGTACAACCCAAAGTTACGCCACCAGCTGTTTCAGTAAATATTCCTTCTGTCTCAGCCAGCAACTTCATTGCGCTAACAATTTCATCATCTGAAACATCTTCTGAATAAGAATCTATATCATTTAATAAATTAATTGCATTAAGCCCATCTGCTGGATTTCCAATTGCTAATGATTTGGCAATAGTATCAGGTTTAACAGGCTTAAAAGTTTCCCAACCATTTTTAACAGCTGTAGATATTGGTGAACAACCTGAAGCTTGAGCTCCGTAAATTTTGGTTTGGTTGTCATCTATTAATCCTAAATTAACAAGTTCATTAATTGACTTATATATTTTTGTTAACAATGATCCAGAAGCCATGCAAACTACAATATTCTTAGGAGCTTTCCATCCTAGCTGTTCAACTATTTCATAGCCAACAGTTTTAGATCCTTCTGCATAATAGGTCCTTAAATTAATATTAACAAAACCCCATTTATTTGAACCTAGTACTTCTGTACACAATCTGTTAACTTCATCGTAATTTCCATTTACACCTATTACATTTTTTCCATATATCGAAGTTCCAAGAATCTTTGCTTCTTCCAGATTAGAGGGTATAAAAATGAAACTATTAAGTTTTGCTGATGCTGAATGCGCAGCAACTGAATTTGCTAAATTACCTGTAGAAGCGCATCCTACGGTATCAAATCCAAGCTCTATAGCTTTGGAAAGGGCAACAGCCACAACTCTATCTTTGAAAGATAAAGAGGGAAAATTTACACCATCATTTTTTATATATAAATTTTTAACACCTAAAACTTCCGCAAGATTATTTGCTTTTATAAGAGGTGTAAAACCTGTATTTAAGCCAACTGTCGGCTCCTTATCTATGGGTAAGAGTTCTTTATACCTCCACATATTCTTTGGCCTTTCTAAAATTTTACCAATTGTAAGTTCTTTTTTTATAGTTTCATAATCATAGCAGGGTTCTAACGGACCAAAACAGTCATCACATACATACAAAGCTTCTTTTTTAAATTCACAAGCTGGATTGCAATCTATACATTTTAAACAAGTTACAAAAGACATAACGTACTCCTATCAATTATGTAACTCGAAGAGGAAAGGATTTTAAAAACCTTTTCTCCGTTTAGCATTTATTTTAAGTCGTTGCAAGTAGAGTTAAATGACGACTTTATAATTGTAATAAATTTAACTTAAAAAACAACAAAAAGATTTTAAAATGAAGGTTATAATAACAATATGTATGAAAAGATTGAAGATTTGGAATTTAATATTTATAGATTTCTTGTGGAAAATAGTGATAAAAATATTAATTATTTAATAGAATGTAAGCAAACTAAAAAAGCTATAATAATTGACCCTCTTGATAAAAATCAAATATTAGAGATTATTTCAAAAAATAATTTAATTCCTGAGCTTGTTATAAATACTCATGCACACCCAGATCACATTAAATATAATTCTTTCTTTATGAATAAGTATCAGATTAAGCTTAGAGCCCATGATCTTTGTAAAGATTTGTTTGATTATGAATTTGATAATATTTTTGAAAATGATGTTATAAAATTTGGTAATCAATCAATTAAGATAATACACACACCTGGCCATTGCCCCGAACATATATCTATAATTTTAGATAAATATATCTTTTGTGGAGATACAGTATTCAATTGTGGTGCTGGAAACGTGAGATTCAGAGGTGATTGCTCAATGCTTTTTAGAACTATTCATCACAAAATGAAAAATTTACCTGATGAGTTTTATTTATTACCTGGTCACGATTATTTAATGAATAATTTAAATTTTTTAAAAAATATAATTCATAATGATACTGATTTTTATAATGAAATAATAAAATTTACCGATGTAAAAGATCAAGATAAGTTATCAGAATTAAAAGACATTAGTTTTGAGAAATTATATAACCCTTTTTTTAGAATCGATGAGTTATCTTTTCTAGATTTGTTAAAAAATAAAGAAGATTTTCAAAATTTAAATATTGAAGAAAGATTTAAATTATTAAGAGAAATGAGAGATGAGTTTTAAAAATGAATAAATCTGAGAAATTTAAAGATTTAGATATAGCTTCCAAAAATCAAATATTGATTATGGATGGAGCTATGGGAACTATGATACAAAAACATTCATTAGTCGAAAAAGATTTTAGAGGAAAAATTTTTATTAATCATAACAAAGATCTCAAAGGGAACAACGAAGTTTTAAATATTACTAATCCACAAATTATTAAAGATATTCATAAATCCTATATTCAATCCGGTGCTTCAATTATTGAAACTAATACATTTGGTGCAAATTTAATTGCTCAAGATGACTATAATCTTAGTGATTTTGTGGATGAGATGAATATTAAATCAGTAAAAATTGCAAAAGAAGCCATAAAAGACCTTAAATCTTCAATTAATAGAAAAATTTTTATTGCTGGCGCAATGGGTCCTACAAATAGAACAGCCTCAATCTCACCAGATGTAGAGGATCCTGGAAAAAGAAATGTCACATTTGATGAACTTGTTGAAACATATTATCTTCAAGCCAAAAGTTTATTAAAAGGAGGAGTTGATATTTTCTTTCCTGAAACTACTTTTGACACATTAAATCTTAAAGCAGCTTTGTTTGGATTAGAAGATCTTTTTCAAGAAATAAATGAAAGATTTCCTGTTTTTATATCTGTTACCTTTTCTGACAAATCTGGACGAACTCTCTCGGGTCAGACTATAAGAGCTTTTTGGGAATCAATAAGACATAGTAGTCCATATGCAGTTGGAATGAATTGTGGCCTTGGAGCTGCGTCATTAAAAAATTATGTAACCGAACTTGCTAGCTATTCTGATTGTAAAATTTTTTGCTATCCAAATGCTGGTTTGCCAAATCCTTTATCTGATACAGGCTATGATGAATCACCTAGTGATACCGCAAATGCTGTAGAATCCTATATGTCTGATTCTTTAATTAATTACATTGGGGGATGCTGTGGAACCACTCCAGAACATATTAATGAAATATTTAATAAATCAACTAATTATAAACCTAGGGAACTTACTAGTAAGACATCAAAATCATCTTACAGTGGCTTAGAAGCTTTAATACTTGACGAGGTTAATAATTTTCTGGTGATAGGCGAGAGGACAAATGTTACAGGTTCGCCCAAGTTTTCAAGATTGATAAAAGAAGAAAATTATGAGGAAGCAATGGAAATTGCAAAACAACAAGTGTCGAATGGCGCCCATATAATTGATATAAATTTTGATGAAGGCCTATTGGATAGCGAAGAATGTATGATTAAGTTCCTTAACCTAATTGCTTCTGATCCTGAAATAATAAAAGTTCCCATAATGATTGATAGCTCAAAATTTAGTGTTATTGAAGCGGGTTTAAAATGTATTCAAGGTAGAGGAATAGTTAATTCGATTAGTTTAAAAGAAGGTGAAGAAGAATTCTTAAAATATGCAAAAATTATTAAAAAATATGGGGCATCTGTAGTAGTAATGGCTTTTGATGAGAAAGGTCAAGCAACAGATATCAACAATAAGATAGCAATTTGTAAAAGAGCATATGATCTTCTAGTTAAAAAAGCAGACTTTGAACCTCAAGATATAATCTTTGATCCCAATATATTAACTATAGCAACGGGGATTGATGAACATAAAAAATATGCAATTAATTTTCTTGAATGTATACCTAAAATTAAAGAGCTATGTCCTAAATCACTCATAAGCGGTGGTATTAGCAACCTGTCATTTGCTTTTAGAGGGAATAATACGGTAAGAGAGGCTATGCATTCTGTATTTTTATATCATGCAAAAAAAGCAGGTATGGATATGGCAATCTTAAATGCTGGAATGTTAGAAGTTTATGAAGATATTGATTCGGAATTATTAAAATTAATTGAGGATGTCATTTTTGATAAAAATGATGATGCTACAGAAAACTTAATTGATTATGCTGGTTCAATAAGTTCAAAATCAAAGGAAAATCAGAGAGAAGACGATTGGCTATCACTTGGATTAAAAGAAAGAATCTCACATCAAATTATTAAAGGAATAACTACTAAAATTGAAGAGGACGTTGAAGAAGCCAGACAAGTTTTTGATTCTCCATTATCTATTATTGAGGGACCATTAATGGACGGCATGAAAATTGTTGGAGACTTATTTGGTGAAGGGAAAATGTTTCTCCCACAAGTTGTAAAAAGTGCAAGAGTTATGAAGAAGGCTGTAAACTACCTTGAGCCATTTATGGAAAAAGATAAATCGAAAAGTACTTCATCCGGGAAAATGTTAATTGCAACAGTTAAAGGCGATGTACATGATATCGGAAAAAATATTGTATCCGTTGTAGCTAGATGCAATGGATTTGAAGTTAGAGATTTAGGTGTAATGGTTGATTGTAGTGAAATTATTGATAATATTGAAGATTTTAAGCCAGATATAGTAGGAATGAGTGGTTTAATAACTCCTTCGCTAGATGAGATGATTACAAATATTGACACCATTAAATCTAAAAATTATGATTTACCTATACTTATTGGTGGAGCAACAACTAGCAAGGCGCATACTGCAATAAAAATGGCACCTAATTATAGTAATGGGGTTGTAGTTCATGTACCTGATGCATCCTTAGTTGTCGGAGTATGCAGAGAATTATTAAACATTAAAACAAAAAAAGAATTTATTTGTAAAATTAAAAATGAGCAATCCGATACTATTAAAAGATATAATAGCTCCAAAGAGATTCCTTTTTTAAGTTTATTAGAATCAAGAGAAAAAAAATTTAATTTAAATTATAAAGATATTGTTAATAAGACAAAAAATTTTAAATTAAATGAATGGAAATTTAGAACAGAAGATTTAATCAAATATATTGATTGGTCACCCTTTTTTTGGGCATGGGAAATTAAAAGTTCATATCCAAAAGTATTAAATCATTCAAAATATGGAAAACAGGCAAAAGAGCTCTATAAAGATGCAAATAATTTATTAGATATCATTATTAAAAATAATATTTTTTCAATAAAAGGAATTTCTAAAAATTGGAATGCTTATAGTCAAGATGAAAGCATATATCTTTTAAATGAAAATTCTTATTCTGTTGAACATAGACTCGATTTTTTAAGACAGCAAGTAAAAAAAGAAACCGAAAACCCAATATATTATTGTCTGTCTGATTTTATATCAAATTCAAAAGAGTCCAAAGATGTAGTTGGAGCTTTTGTTGTTACAGCCGGTATGGAGGTTGATGAATTTGCTAAAAATTATGAGAATGAAGGCGATGACTATTCATCTATAATAATTAAAGCTTTAGGTGATAGGCTTGCTGAAGCAGCGGCAGAGTATCTTCATGAGAAAATGAGAAAAGATAATGGCTCAGAAGAGAATTTTGATAATGATGAATTGATACGTGAACTTTATCCTGGAATTAGACCTGCGCATGGTTATCCCGCTTGTCCAGATCACTCTACAAAAGAAGTTTTATGGAAAATTTTGAATGTTGAAGATAAATTGAACGTATCATTAACTGAAAATTATGCTATTTATCCTGCATCTTCAATATCAGGATTGTATTTTTATAATAAAGAAGCAAGGTACTTCAGTGTAGGGAAAATTAATGATGATCAATTTGATAAGTATTCATTAAATTCAAACATCGACGTTAAAAAACTGAAAAGCATATTGCAAAATAATTTAGATAAGTAATGAATATTAAAACAATTCTAAAACATAAACTTAAAAATGGTCAAAATGATTCAAATTGGGATTTATCTATAAATAATGCTTTTAAAGTTTTAAATCCAAACTATATTTCCAATAGTGAAATTTTATTATTTGCATTAAATGCAAAAAAAATAGAACACTTTGATAATATAGTTTCATTACTATATTCTGATTCTAGGTTACCCAATTCAGATTTTCGAACTTATAAAAAAATTTTTAAATATTCCAAAGGAGAATCAATTGAAGGTAGATCAAAAAAGTATCCAATAAAAGAATATGATTTATCTGATTGGATTGAGTCCTTATACATAACATCAAAATGGCTAGAGACAAAGGGATTAAATACCTCTTTTGATGCTCAAATTGAATATATAGGTTGTACAGCAGAGGTTAATGTCGATGGAGGTTTAGCTTCATTACCAAATATGGTTATAGATTTTTTAGAACTATATGGCTTTGAAAAAGTTCTTTAGATAATAATTAGGTTGATGTAATTTCATTGAATAGGGCATCATCTAGAATATTATTTAAATTTTTATATAGCTCATTTCTAGTTACTTGAATGGTTGTTCCATAATCAATTGCTTTTTGTTTTATATCTTTTTGAATATGAGGATAATATGCAATTGAACTGATTGTATGACAACCTCTGTTTTTTAATAGATCTTTAAGTTTAAATGATTCTATTAAATCACATGAAAAATCTAATAAACACAAAGGGTAATCACATTTAAATAAAACAATTAAGATATCCTCTTTACTCTTTACTTGCTGAAGCGAATATCTGTCTTTGTTAGATATTGATTGTAGTTTTGAAAAATAAATAATATCTTTTGTTACAACGGGTATAATCATTATTAAATTTTTACTTTTATTATGTCTAATTACAATACCATATCTTTAGATGCTGCAGATACCCTTTTCTATATTAAAAAGGGTTTGGGAAATACTTATAATAATATTCTTAAAAAATATTCAGATAATTATAAATCAGATGATATATCTAAATTATTTAAGAAATACTTTAATTCTAGAGAAGGGTTACATTTTGATGGATTATCGGGACAAGAACTATATACCGCGGAAAAAAGTTGGTGGCACTCTGTTGTTTATGACATTTTTACAGATTTAGGAATGTTTGACCAGTTTGACGATTATTTTGAGGATTTATATAATCATTTCTCATTTGATGCGTGGGAGATTTACGATGATACAATTCCTTTTCTTAAAGAGTTAAAAAAAAGAAAACTTAAGATTATAATTTCTTCAAATTTTGATTCCCGTATTTTCAAAGTTTGTGATGGGTTTGGAATTACAGAATATATTGATTATTTTACTATTTCCTCTGAATCAGGATTTTCAAAACCTAGTCCCGAATTTTTTTATAAATCTTTAGAAAATTCTAATTCAGTGATTAATGAAACCGTCCATGTTGGGGATAATTATCAGCTAGACTATATTGCGGCAAGTAAAATTGGTATGACTGCTTTCTTAATTGACAGAGATTCAAAGAAAAAGGAAGAGTATATTGTGAACTCTTTAATGGAAGTGATTAATAAGGTATGTTGAATAATCCAAATTTTTTAGCTTTTATAGTTGCAGCTGTTTGGGGTCTTGCCCCGATATTTGAAAAAATCAGTTTAAAAGAATTAGATCCAATTTTTGTATTAGTTGTAAGGTTTGTAATTATTACATGTATGATTCTGCCTTTTTTTCTGACATCAACAAATTTTAATCAGTTAAGTACACTATCATTTAAAAATTTAATGTTAATAGTTATTCCAGGTATTTTAGCAGTAATTGGAATATATTTATATTTTAACGCCCTGGTTGGTAGTTCAGCATCTAAGATTGTACCTTTAACTGCAACTTATCCACTTTTTACTTGTTTCTATGGATATCTTTTTTTAAAAGAAGAAATTACGATTGAAAAGGTAATTGGTACAATTTTGATTATAGTTGGAGTTTTTGTATTAAATTATAGTGACTATATTAAGAGTTAGATACTAATTTATTTTTAGCTAAATAGTATGTGAAATAAGATATTATTAAATCTGCACCAGCTCTTTTAATTGATAACAGGGACTCAAGTATCGCACCATCTAAATTTATAAACTTTTCATCTCCTGCAGTTTTTATCATTGAATATTCACCGCTGACTTGATAGGCTACTATCGGCAATAAAGTCAAATTCTTCGCCTGATGAATAATATCAAGGTATAAGGAAGCCGGTTTTATCATAACCATGTCTGCTCCTTCACTTTCATCATCTATGATTTCTTTCAAAGCTTCACGTGAATTGGCTGGGTTTATTTGGTAAGTTTTTTTATCACCTTGTTTTAATTCTGAGTTTAGTGCATCTCGAAAAGGACCATATAGTGATGATGCAAATTTTGCAGAATATGAAATTATTCCAGTATATTCAAAACCATTTTTATCGAGACTGTTTCTTATTTCAAATATTCTACCATCCATCATGTCTGATGGAGATACAAAATCAACTCCAGACTTTGCATGAAGAAGTGCTTGTTTAGTTAAAATTTTAACTGTTTCATCATTTAAAATAATCCCATCTTTATAAATTCCATCGTGACCATCAGAATTATATGGATCTAAAGCAATATCAGATATAACAACAATATTTGGAAATTTTCTTTTTATTGATTTAATTGATTTTGGTATCAAACCTGATGGATTTAAAGCTTCTCTAGCATCTTTTGTTTTTTTTGATTTACTAATTGAAGGAAATAAAATTATACTTTTAATCCCTAAAGATACCATTTCTTGAATATCAATTAATTGTAAATCTAAACTTTTTCTATAAATTCCACTCATTGAGCTAATTTCTTCAGTTTTATTTTTTCCATCAATTAAAAAGATTGGGCAAATTAAATCATTTAAAGAAATATTGGTTTCTTGTACCAAATCTCTTATAGATTGATTTTTTCTTAATTTACGGTTCCTGTTAAACATATTATAAATTATATGCTTTTTTTTTATTAATTAAAGCTATGCAATTGTAGATTTTATAATTACTATGTTAATAATGACATCATATAAATTAGTTATTTTTGACTTCGATGGAGTCATTTTAGATTCGGAAAGTGAACATTTTGCTGCTTTTAATTTTATAATCAAAAAATTTAATTCTTTAATGACATTAGAAGAATATTATAAGAAATATATATCATTTGATGATAAGGCAGTTTTTCAAAACTTTTTTCACGACAATAATATAATGGTTACAGATAAAGAGATTAAAGATATGATTATCGAAAAAAATAATTTCTTTGAATTAAAATTAATGGATAATGCTAAAATATTTCCCGGAGTAATTAAATTAATTAAAGAATTATCCATCAATTTTATTTTAGCTATAGGTTCAGGTGCAAAAAGAAATGAGATTATTAATATTTTAGAAAAGCATAGAATTTATAACCTATTTGAAACTATAATTTCTGCTGATGAAGTATCTAATTCAAAACCAAATCCAGAAACATATTTAAAAGTACTAGATAATATCAATGATCAAAATACTATAATAAGTTCTGAATGTGTTGTAATAGAGGATACTCCAGGAGGTATTAAATCAGCAAAATCAGCCAACATGGATTGTGTAGCTATAACAAATACTTTTGACTCTAGTAAATTAAACTTAGCAGATGTAGTTGTTGATAATTATAATGAAATTGCAAAATATTTATTTAAACATCAGTAAAAAAGTTATAGATAATTTCTGCTGAAGTAAAGAATTCATCAAGTATTAGTTTTTCATTAATTGTATGGAATTCTCTCATTCCTGTTCCAAGGTTAACTGTTTTAATACCATTTTTAACGAAAAAATTAGCATCAGCTCCTCCGCCTGTTTCTACAGTACTAGTTAAATAATTAATTTTTTTTGAAGCTTTTAAAATTCTCTTCACTACTTGTTCATTTTTTGATATATTTATCGAATCATAAATCCTATTTTTTTTAAATTTTATACTAAATTTTTTATTAGTTTTCTTATATTTATGCTCAATTTTTAAAATATCTTTTTTTATTTTGTCTAAGATTTTTTTTATTTTACTTTCATCATGACTTCTTATTTCTGACAATATAGTTGTTTTACCGGGAACTATATTTATAGCAGAACCACCATCTATTTTACCAATATTTAAAGTTGTTCCTTTTGATAATCTTCCAATGTTTATTTTATTAATAATTTCTGCAGCAACTTTTATAGAACTAATTCCTTTTTCTGGGTTAATGCCTGAATGCGCTTCTATTCCATTAACTTCTATAGAAAAATAATCAGATGATGGACCTTTTATAACTAACCTGTCGGGGCTTGTACTATCTAAAACAATTCCAGACTTAGATTTTAATAATTTATAATCTAGAAATTTTGCACCCAATAATCCTATTTCTTCACATGTAGTTATTGCAACCTCAATATTTAAATGTGGAATCTTTTTTTCAACAAGTGTCTCGAGTAATTCTATAATAATTGCTAATCCACTTTTATCATCTGCACCTAATATTGTGTTTCCTGCACTTGTAATATATTTTTTTTTGGTTATTGGTTTAATATTTATTCCTGGTACGACTGTATCCATATGCGAAGATAATAAATAAACACCTTGTTTCGAATTATAATTTTTATATACAATAATATTTCCAGTATTCGATCCAGTTTTTTTATTTGAATTATCAATTTTATACTTTAGCTTTAATTTCTTTAATTTTTTTATTATATAATCTGCTACTTTTTTCTCATCACGTGAAATACTATCAATTTTTACTAAATCTTTAAAAGTATTAACTAATCTTTTTTTATTAATCATCCGTGTCTGGTTCTCCCTATTAAATTTAAGCAACATTCAAATATAATTTCTGATAAGGTAGGGTGGGGATGAATAGTTTTTATTATTTCATTAATTGTTAAGTTATTGGACATGACTAAATTTAATTCGCTTATCATCTCTGTTGCACCTTTTCCTATTATATGTGCTCCAAGTATTTGCAAATTTTTATCAATCATAATTTTACAAAAACCCCTAACTTCTCCTTGTGCGATAGATTTTCCATTACCTTTAAAATTTGATATTGATTTATTGTATTCAATACCACTAGACATTATTTCTTCTTCAGTCAGACCTACAGATGCTATCTCTGGCTGACAATATATGCAAGATGGAATATGGGAAATTGAAAAAATCTCATTTTTATAAATTGAGTTTATTATTTTCATACCATCATCAGAGGCTCTGTGAGCTAACATTTTACCACCTGTAACATCACCAATTGCATAAATATTGTCTACATTTGATTGATATTTCTCATTTATTTTTATAAAACCCCTGTCATCTAAAATAACACCAATTTTTTCTAAATTTATATCTTTTGTATTAGGTAATCTACCTGTGGCAACAAGTATATTTTCAAAATTTGAATCAATTATGTCTTCATCACATTTTATCTCAACCCTTAAATTTGAATCGTTCTCATATATTTCTTTAATATTTGCATTTTCAAGTATCTTTATACCTTGTCTTTTGAAATTTTTTTTAAAATCAACAAGTAAATCGCTATCTAAATTTCCTAAAATACTCTTTTGATTTTCTACTATTGTAACTTTTGACCCATAAGAATTAAAAAAATATGCAAATTCAATCCCAATGTAACCACCACCTATAATTAATATACTTTCTGGACATTTTTTTATACTTAAAATCCCATCACTATCATAGATATTTATATTATCAGGTTTAAATTCACTGGGATGGTAAGGTTTAGAGCCTGTTGCGATAATAAATTTATCACTTTTAATTTCAATTTTTGAATTTTTTTCACTTACTATTAGAGTATGTTTATCTTTAAAAAAACCAAAACCATTAACATACTCTATCTCTTTTGATGATATTAAATGTTCAACACCCGAGGATAATCTTTTTACATTTTTTTTACTATTTTCAATTATTGTATCGAAATCAAAATTTAAATCCTCAGATGTAATTGATTTATTTAATGAATTCTTTATTTCACAATACAATTCGGCTGATTTAAGTAGGGATTTTGTAGGAATACAACCATTATGTAAGCAGGTTCCACCAATTTTATTGTTATCAACCAACAATACTTTTAAACCCATTCTCTCCGCCTCTATTGCTGCAGTGTATCCACCTGGCCCACCTCCCAGAATTGTTATATCAAAATCATTCTTTTCCAATTTTTATGTAATCTCCATTTATAAACTTTGAATTTTCCGAAATTAAAAATTTTAAGGATTTAAAAACTTCTTCTGGTTTTACCCAGAGTGAGAAGTCGGCATTTGGCATTTCTTTTCTATTTGCTTCTGTATTTAATGTATCAGTCATAATGCAATTAACTCTTATATTTACATCATGATACTCAATTGCACATGATTTTGAAAAACTTAACAAAGCTGCTTTTGATGCTGCATAAGACGATACACCTTCAATTGGATTTAAAGCATATGGTGAAATAATGTTAATAATTGATTTATTTTTTGAATCCTTTAATAAATTTTTTGCATATTTTGAAATGTTAAAAACTGTATAAAGATTAATTTCAAACATTTTTTTAAAATCATCGATTTTTAAATTTTCTATTTTTGAAAAACTAAAACCACCAACAAGGTTAATAATTGAATCAAATTTTTTATTATTTTTATCAAAATCTTTTAAAAGTTTATTTGTATCTTTTTCTAGTAATATATTTGATTTATAAAAATCTATTTTATCAATATATTCCTTTGGAATAAGTTTCAATTCAGAATCATATAAGTATGTAGTGGTTATATCATAATCTTTGACTAAAAAGAATTTTAACAGGTCTCTTCCAAGATTTCCTGTTAAACCTGTAAAGAGTATTTTGGTTACATTTTCCATTTTCTTACTCTATCATAGTATTTTTTTTATATGAAATTATAAAAATATTAGGTGTAATATATGAATATGGATATGCAAATTAGAGCGGAAACTCCAAGAGCTAAAAAAGGATGGGGAATGGGCTCTACAATGATGGCAGGTGATTCAAAAATACGAGGTGTTAAACTATTAATCACTGAGTTTAGAGATATAGAAGTTAAAAATGTAGAAATTATTCAAAAACTAGGCAAAGTATTCAGTAAAAACTTGTCTGATAATGATGAAATTGAAATAACAAATGAAAATTATGGATTAAGAATGGTAAAAACTATTAAGCAAGAAAACTATAATAATGATATCTGGGATCAATGGACACTTTTTTCAAGAAAAATCTATGATAATATGAATAAAGTTTTAACAGGTAAATAATTGAGCCAAGATTATAATGATAAATTAAATCTGCCGAAAACAGATTTTCCAATGAGAGCAAGTTTGCCTCAGAATGAACCAAAAATTATTGAATATTGGAATAGTATTAATCTGTATAATTGTTTACAAAAAAAATCAGATGAATTATTTGTTTTGCATGATGGACCACCCTTTGCAAATGGTAAAATTCACATTGGCCATTGCCTCAATAAAATTCTTAAAGATATTATATTAAAATTTAATTCAATAAATGGTAAATCTATAAGATATATACCTGGATGGGACTGTCATGGATTACCAATTGAGCATCAAGTAACAAAAAAGCTAAAATCAAAAGATATTAGCAAGTCCGAGATTAGGAAGTTGTGCCATGAATTTGCTCTAAAATTTGTTGACAGTCAAAAACATGAATTTATTAGACTAGGAGTAATTTCTGATTGGGACAACCCTTATCTTACAATAAATGCAGATTTTGAAGCAAATCAAATTAAAGTTTTCTCTGAAATGTATTCAAAAGGTTATATTTATAGAGGACTTAAGCCAGTTAATTGGAGTCCTAGTTCGCAGACTGCTTTAGCTGAGGCTGAACTTGAATATCCTGAAGATCATATATCTAAAAGTGTTTATGTTAAATTCCCAATATTAAAAGAGTCATCTAATAATAATATTTTTAAATTTGGTGATAAAATCAATTTTCTTATTTGGACAACTACACCTTGGACATTGCCAGCAAATAAAGCAGTATCAATCAATAGTCAATTTACTTATGGATTATATAAAGATAACTCTGATATTTTAATTATTGAAAAAGAATTATCACAAGAAATCCAAAATAAAAAAAATTGTAATTTCCAAGAGCTTATGGAATGTAATGGAGAGGATTTGTTAGATTTAGTTTATTCGTCCCCACTATCAAAAGAAAAATGCAAAGTTTTTAATGCTGAATATGTTACTAAAGATACAGGTACAGGAATTGTTCATACTGCTCCCGGACATGGAATTGAAGACTATAATACGGGAGTCAAGAATAATCTTGATATTTTTTCTCCAGTTGATCAATATGGAAAATTTACAGATGATGTTTCATCTGATTTGATAGGACTTAATGTTTTAAAAGAAGGAAATGAAAAAGTAATAGAAATACTAGATCGTGAAGGATATTTATTTTATAAGGAAGATTATAATCATAAGTACCCTTATGATTGGAGAACTGGAAAACCTACTATTTTTAGATCAACTTACCAATGGTTTGCATCTGTAGACAGATTCAAAGATATTGCTCTCAAAGAAATTGAAAAAGTTAAATGGTTTCCAAGTCAGTCAGTAAAAAGAATATCTGGGATGATTAAAGAAAGATCCGATTGGTGTATATCCAGACAAAGATCTTGGGGTCTGCCAATACCTGTTTTTTATTTTTTAGAATCTAATGATGTTTTTATTAATGATAAAACATTAGATCAGATTTCTAATATCTTTAAAAAAGAAGGTTCAAATTCATGGTGGGACAGAGAAGTGGAATATTTTCTACCTGAAGAACATAAACATTTGGCACCAAAGTTGAAAAAAGGAAATGATACTTTAGATGTTTGGTTTGATTCAGGTTCGTCTTGGAAGACTGTTCTAAGTGAAGATTGTTATCCAGCTGATTTATATTTAGAAGGTAATGATCAACATCGAGGATGGTTTCAAAGTAGTCTTCTAACATCTGTTGCATCAAATTCAATATCACCTTATAAAGCAGTATTAACTCATGGTTTTGTGGTTGATAACAATGGTCAAAAAATGTCAAAGTCTAAAAATAATGTAGTGGAGCCCGATAAAATAATAAAACAAAGTGGTGCAGATATTTTAAGACTATGGGTTGCTTCAGAAGATTATTCATCTGAGGTTAGATTGTCAGATTCAATTCTAGATGGAATAAAAGATAAATATAAAAAACTAAGAAATACTTTTCGATTTTTATTAGGAAACATAAGTGATTTCCAAAAAAAAGATTCTATAAGTTTTGATAAAATGGAGGAAATTGATCAATGGATTTTAATTAAATTATCTCTACTTAAAAAGGATTATTTAGATTGTTTTAAAAAAAATCTATTTCACCAGGGCATATCAAAAGTATTAAATTTTACAGCTAATGAATTAAGTTCAATATATTTGGATATTCAAAAGGATATTCTTTATACATTTTCTACTAAATCACAAGAGAGAAAATCTACTCAATCAGTAATTTCAATAATTTTTCGTGAAATAGCGCTAATGCTCTGTCCAATAATATCTTTTACAACTGAAGAAGCTTGGAAATATTTTAATAAAAGTGAATCTTCTATTTTTGAGGAAACACTTTCTAGAGATACTTATAAAAATGATAACATTGAAGCTAAATGGGATAGGCTAATGGAATTACGAAGTATTTTTCTAAAAAGTATTGAGCTTAAAAGAGCAGAAAAAGTCATTGGAAGCTCTTTAGAATCTAAAATTTTAATCTTATCAACTGATATAGAAAAAGAATTTTTATCAGCAAATTTAAATAATCTTAAAAAAGTTCTAATGGTTGCCGAATTAGATATTTCTACAGATCGAGTTGATGAAATGGAATGTAAGGTTCTCAAGACCGAAGCTCCAAAATGTCTAAGATGCTGGAACTACAGCTTTGATAGAGGACTAGAAGACAAAAATATATGCTTCAAATGCCATCAACAACTTATTCTTTAATTTTTTAAGTTATAATAATTTTAAGTGAATAAGAAAAAACATCATGTGGTTGTCATTGGTGCTGGTTTTGGTGGACTATATGCAGTTAAGCAATTCGTTAATACTGATATTGAAGTAACCTTAGTAGATAAAAGAAATTTTCACCTTTTTCAGCCTTTATTATATCAAGTTGCAACTGGGACAATATCTGCACCAGATATAAGTGCCCCTGTACGATCTATTTTTGGTGACAAAAAAAATATAACTGTAAGACTTGATATAGCTAATGGTATTGACCCTTACAATAGATACATTCAAACAAAAAGCCATGCAAGAATTAGATATGATGATTTGATTGTTGCTACTGGAGTGAGCCATCATTATTTTGGAAATGATGAATGGGAAAAGCATGCTCCGGGCCTCAAATCTATTGAGGATGCTTTTGAAATGAGGAGAAGAATTTTTTCTGCTTTCGAGATGGCTGAAAATGAAACTGATCCTGGGAGACGTAAGCAACTGTTAAACTTTGTCATTATTGGAGGGGGTCCAACAGGAGTTGAACTTGCCGGAGCATTGGCTGATTTAGCTTTTAAAACTCTTGATGGACATTTTCATAATATTGATACTAAGAAGGAATGTGAAATATATTTAATTGAGGCTTTGCCCAAAGTTTTACCTACTTTCGAGAATAAATTATCTGATATATCAAAAAAGTATCTTGAAAAAATGGGTGTAAATGTTTTGACTAATTCAAAAGTTGTTGATATTACCTCTGATACTGTAATATATGAACAAAAAGGCCAAAGGAATGTGTTGGAGACAAAAACAACACTTTGGGGTGCAGGTGTAAGAGCATCTGCTTGGGGCATGATCTTAAGTGAAGCAGCTAATGTTGAAGTCGATAAAGTAGGTAGAGTCTATGTAAAGAAAGATTTTTCCCTACCAAAATATAATAATATTTTTGTAATTGGTGATCTGGCAAGATTTCAAGATAAAAATAATGAGTTTTTACCTGGTGTTGCACCCGTAGCTATGCAAGCTGGTGAATTTGTTGCTAAACTAATTAAAGCTCGTGCTGAAGGCTATAATTTTTCTGAAGAATTTACTTATAAAGATAAAGGAAGTTTGGCTGTTATTGGGAGAAATAAAGCCGTTGCAGATTTAGGATATATGAAAGCTCAAGGTTTTGTAGCATGGATTTTATGGATATTCGTTCATATATGTTTTTTAATAGGCTTTGATAATAAAGTTTCTGTATTAATTAAATGGGCATTAAATTATTTTAATCAAGATAAGGGAACAAGTTTAATTTTTGTTAAAGAATAATTATAAATATGATTAGAAAAAGAAATATATATTCTAAAGGTATAACAAAAAATTTTAGAGTCAGTAGATCTAAAGTTGATTTATTTATGAAATGTAAAAGATGTTTTTGGCTTGATAGGGTAAAAGGTCTAGCTTTAATTTCACCTCCATCATTTACTTTAAACAATGCAGTGGACTCTCTCCTTAAAAATGAATTTGATTATTATAGAAATAAAAAAGAAAAACATCCAATATTTATAGAAAATAATTTAAATTATATTCCATTTTCTCATGATAGTCTTGAGATTTGGAGAGAAAATTTTAAAGGGCTAGAGTTTTATGACCATGAATTAGGTCTAACATTTACTGGAGCTCTAGATGATATATGGATTAATCTTGATTCAAACAAACTGATTGTTGTGGATTATAAAGCAACCTCCAAAAAAGGACAAATTGAGATTTCTGATGAAGGTTGGTGGCCTGCCTATAAGCGACAAATTGATTTTTATAATTATTTACTATTAAAAAACAATTTTGAGGTTGATGACGTTGGATATTTTTTATATGCTAATGGGAAGAAAGAAGGTTCTTTTAACTCAAGGTTAAATTTTGATATTGATTTAATTGAATATTCACATGACACATCTTGGATTCCTAAAACTTTAAAAGAGCTATCATCTACTTTGGACAATGAAGAAATGCCGGATTTTTCGAGAAAATGTGATCATTGCTCTTATTATGAAGATCGTCAATTATCATATAGAAGATTAAATTATGGTCAAAACCTAGATCTATTTGATTAGTTTATTTATTTTATGAAGATAGTATTATAATTATAATCGCATGCGAATTTTTTTCCTTGTTTTTAGCATTATATCTTTAATTATTTTTTTATCTCCAATTTTTAGTCTTTATCAAATTGGTAACGGTATAAAAGACAAAGATCGAGAAATATTAAATGGTTATATTTTATGGGACGATCTCCAATCCTCTGTAAAAAAAGATGTTAGAAAAATATTAAAAAAAAGAGCTAAAAAAAGACAAAAAGATTTGGACAATCCAATTGAAGGTATTTTTGAAGATATTAAAAGAGTAGGCGAAAAAGTTTTTGGTAGAACAGCTCTTGATATTGCAATAGATAAAGTTATAACTCCTGATGGAATTATTAAATTAGTTGAATTATCTGAGAGAAAAAAATTAAGAATTAAATCTGTCCAAAAAAGTGATAAGGAAAATATAAAAAAAGAAAAAAATGATAAAATGCTATTTAACCTTGAAGGCTACTCTGTAGAGACTTTCAAATTTAATAATATTAAAGATTTTGAAGCAAAAATAATTACTCCTGATGGAGATTTGTTTTTTAAAATGAGATTAATTTTTCCTAGATGGCACCTTTATTCAATTAAATCAGATGTATTGTCGAATAAAATTGCTAAAAAAATAGAAGACTCATTAGATTTATTTAAAAATTTAAAAAAAGGATATGAGAAATAGTATGAATCAAAAAAATGTCTTTGATAGTGATTTAGTCCTCTGTTGCAACTCTCCGATGACAGGTTTTTATAGAGATGGTTTTTGTAACACAGGTGAGGAAGATTATGGCCTACATCATATTTGCTGTAGAGTGACGAATAATTTCTTAGTTTTTTCTAAAAGTGTTGGAAATGATCTATCTACACCAGTACCACAATTTAATTTTCCTGGTTTAAAAGATGGAGATAAATGGTGTATTTGTGCTCATAGATGGTTAGAAGCTTATAATAATGATTGTGCTCCGGATGTATATTTATTATCATCGAATATAAAATGCCTTGATATTATTCCACTAAATATTCTAAAAAAATTTTCAGTGGACTTAGATTAATGGAAAAAAAACTTTCACTATTAATGTTAGTTTTCTTTATATTATCTATTCCCTCGGCTTTTTTCTTTCCTGATTTTATTTTAAATACTAAATTTATAGGAGAGTTTTTTATTTATATATTAAAACTTTTCGTTCCTTTCATAATATTTATATCAATTTCTTACTCTATTGCATCATTTAGTTCAGAAAACAACTTGGGCAAGATGATACCATTGACATTAATCCTTTATATTCTTTCTACAACTTTTGCAATTGTTTTTTCATTATTAATTTCATCAAATATTAATTTTCCTAAAAATAATGATTTAATAGCGGAATTAAATTTTAGTTCATACGTGAAAAAGGGCTTATCTGAATCATTATCACCGATAGGTTTTGATATCACCAATATTCATATATCTTTTATTGAAGGCAATCCGTTATCAATAATGATTATAGCTATTTTCATAGGGTTAATAGTTAGATTAATAAAAAATAAACAATTAATTAGGTTTCTTGAAATATCTAATACTCTCATTTTGAAATTAATAACTTATATAATGTGGATTGCTCCATTAGCAATTTTTTCTCTTTTTGGATCACTATTAATAAATGTAGATTTCAAAATCATAATATTACTTTTTAAGTTTGTATTAATATCAATTACGATCTTTATTGGATATTTTTTTATTTTACATGGCTTAATTATTAAATATTTATTAAAAGAGAGATTTTTAGTATTTATTGATAATATTAAAGATACTTTATTTTTTGCATTCGTGTCTTCTAGTAGTTCAGCGACAATTCCATTTTCACTTAAAACAGCAAATGAAAAATTAAAAATTAGAAAACAAGTTTCAAATTTTGTTATACCCATTGGAGCAACTGTAAATATGGATGGATCAGCGATTTATTTAGGCCTATCTGCTGTATTTATTTCAAGCATTATTGGAATGGATCTTACAATCGTTGAATATTCTCTGATTTTACTGACTGCTACAATTGGAAGTATTGGTGCCGCAGGGGTTCCATCAATAGCGCTTGTAATGATGACTGTAGTTTTTACATCCATTGGAATACCAATTGAAGCAATATCAATATTGGCTGGTGTTGATAGAATATTGGATATGTTTAGAACATCTCTTAATGTTGGTGGTGACTTGTTAATAACAAAAATTGTAAATAAATTTACATAGCTTGTTATAAATCTCTAATTAGTTAAAATTAAGATGTGTTTGACCTTATAAAAAAAATTATAGACTTTTTAAATAATCTTGATAACAGAAATCCAGGTAACAATGGCAATGGTTCAAATGATCCAATTACTATTGATGCTAATCAGAAGGCGGGTTTAAAGAAAGCGGCTTTTCTTTTTCCTATAATATTATTAATTTTTGCTTTATTCTCCAGTTTTTATACAATTGATCCCGGGGAGATAGGTGTTATTCAAAGGTTTGGTAAACTTTCATCTTACTCAGAACCTGGTTTACATTTAAAGATTCCTATAGTAGATAAATTAACTATAGTTGATGTTGAAAAAGTTAGAAGAATTGAAATTGGTTTTAGGTCTGATAGGTCAAGAGTAAGCGTTGTTCAAGAATCTTTAATGATAACAAAAGATGAGAATATTGTAGATGCGCAAGCAATAATCCAGTGGAAGATTAAAGATCCAGGAAATTTTTTATTTAAAGTTTTTAATGTTAATGCAACAATTAAAGGAGCTGCGGAAGTATCATTGAGAAGCACTATAGGTAATACAATGATAGATGATGCTTTAACTACAGGTAGAGATCAAATTCAATCTAATACTAGAGAATTTCTTCAGGAACTTTTAGATTCTTACAATTCAGGAGTTGCTATTACAGATGTTAAACTTCAAATAGTTGACCCACCTGAAGAAGTTAAAGATGCTTTTAATGAAGTTGTAAGGGCGAAAGAAGACAAAGAAAAACTTATAAATAATGCGAAAGGCTATTTTGAAGATGTAATACCAAAGGCACGTGGTGAAGCAGAAAAAATGATTAGACAAGCTGAAGCATACAGAGAGCAAAGAATATCAACTGCAGAAGGAGATGTAGCTCGTTTTAACCAGATTTACTCAGAATATAGAAAAGATAAAGGTACAACAAAAACAAGAATATATCTTGAAAAAATGCAAACTATTTTACAAAAACCAAAAAAAGTTATTGGGGTTGATTCTTCTTCAGGCTCTTTAAATCTTTTACAGTTAGGGGAGGTTTTTAAAGATTAGATGAAAAAAATTATTCCAATATTGCTATTATTGTTAATTTTATCACCGTCTTTTTTATTTGTTATTGATGAAACTCAGCAAGCAATCGTTACAGAATTAGGAGAGTATAAAAGAACTATCTCCGAGCCTGGTATAGCTTTTAAAAAACCTTTTATAGAGAAAGTGACAAAATTTGATAATAGAATTCTTTTTACAGATGCTCCTCCTGGTGAATATTTAACTTTAGATAAAAAAAGGCTTGTTGTAGATTTTATAGCACGCTGGAAAATTACAGATCCACTAATATTTTTTAAATCTGTAAATAATTTATTCAGTGCTAACTCCAGGATTGAGGATATTGTTTATTCCGAAATGAGGGAAGAATTAGCAACACATAATATTAATGAAGTTATTGCTGAAAATAGAGAACTTATCATGGATGAAGTCAAAAAAGGTAGCAGTGAAAGGTTATCAGATTTTGGAATGACTTTAATTGATGTCAGGATTAAAAGAGCTGACTTGCCAAATGAAGTTCAAAGAAGTGTTTTTGATAGAATGATTGCTGAAAGATCAAGAATATCGAAAAGGTTTAGATCTGAAGGAGAAGAAGAATCTGCCAAGATTCGTGCTCAAACAGACAAAGAAAGAGAAATTATTTTAGCTGAAGCATATGCAACAAGTGAGAATATTAAAGGTGAGGGTGATAAAGTTGCAACTAAAATTTATTCAGACTCATATTCTAAAGACCCAAATTTTTACGAATTTTTAAAAAAATTAGAAACATATGAATCTATCATTGATAGTAAATCAATTATATTTCTACCAATGGATTCTGAATTATTAAATTTACTCAAGAATAAGGATTAATATTGGATACTTTTAGTCATGCCCTTTGGGGTAAGGCTCTTTTTGGCTATAGGAAATATCTTTATTTGCCTATTTTATTCGGAGCTGCTCCAGATTTAATACCTTTTATACCAAATTTAATTTATAAATTAATTAATGGAAATTTTTCTTATGGCAAGCCTTCAATAGAGTCAATTCCAGGATGGGTATTTGTTACTTATGATTTTTCTCATAGTTTAATAACTGGAATTTCATTAGTATTAATTTTATATTTTTTTGAAAAAAAAGATTTAGCATTTGCTGCTCTTGCATGGCCTTTTCATACTTTTGTAGATTCTGTTTCTCATTCCAAAGAATTTTTTGCTACAAAAATTTTTTGGCCTATTTCTGATTATCAATTTGACGGAGTATCTTGGGGTAGGCCTGAAGTTTGGTTTACTAATTTAATTTTATTGATAATTATCTTTTATTATAGAAGGCGAACTCCACTTATAATTTCATGGACACCTATGTTATCTAAATTATTTAAGAGAAAAAAAAGTTAGCTTTTACTGATTATTAATTTCCATAATTCAACTGTTACTTTAACATCCTGTATACAGTATTCTAGCATTTTGGGAGTAAACTTTTCCCAACCTTCATTGTATTCGCCTTTATGATTTCCTAATCTATAACCCCATGCATTTAGTGAATGTCTTTTTCTTAATTCCTCTGGTGTATTCTTATTTAAATCAACTTCATTTTCTATATTAGGCCATATTCTCCTTACTTCTTGAAGAGTATCAACTATTGTTCCCGAAGGGTTAAATAGATATAATTTTTGTATTGCTGGTATATCAAATCCTATTATATTATGACCAATAATAGAATTAGATCTTTCTAAAGCATTTACAGCATTATGAAAATCTTTAGTATAAGTTTGTATTTCATCTTTCTCAGTATCGTAAGTAACAATACAATGTATTTTTGTCATGGTCTTAACAAGACCATTAGTTTCTATATCAAAAATTAAAGCCATTTATCCAAAAATTGAAATCAATACACCGGCAGCTACAGCAGATCCAATAACTCCTGCAACATTAGGTCCCATTGCATGCATTAAAAGCACATTAGATGGATTTGATTCCGATCCTACTCTATTAGAGACCCTAGCTGCCATAGGTACAGCAGAAACACCTGCTGAACCAATTAAAGGATTTATAGGGTCCTTAGATAGTTTATTCATTAATTTTGCCATTAATAGTCCTGCAACAGTTCCAACAGAAAAAGCTGCTAGTCCAAGAAAAATAATTCCTAAAGTTTCAGGAACAAGAAATTTATCAGCTGCTAATTTTGACCCAACAGCAAGTCCTAAAAAAATAGTAACAATGTTTATTAATGAATTTTGTAAAGTTTCTGAAAGTCTTTCAACAACTCCTGATTCTTTAACAAAATTACCAAAACATAGGGCACCTACTAGAGGTGTTGCATCAGGCAAGGCCAATATACATAAAAATAGAACTGTTAATGGAAAAATGATTTTTTCTAGTTTATTAACTTTTCGTAATTGAACCATTTTGATTTGTCTTTCTTTTTCTGTAGTTAATGCTCTCATTATAGGTGGTTGAATTATTGGAACTAAAGCCATATATGAGTAAGCTGCAACAGCAATTGCGCCCAATAAATCTGGAGCAAGCCTAGATGCAATAAAAATTGCAGTTGGACCATCCGCTCCACCAATAATACTAATTGCCGCTGAATCTTGAAGTGAAAAATTTATAATATCTGTGTTTTGTGATAAATATACTGCTCCAACTAAAGTTCCAAAAATACCAAATTGTGCGGCTGCACCTAAAAGTGCAGTCTTTGGATTAGCTATTAAAGGTCCAAAATCTGTCATTGCACCTACACCCATAAATATGAGAATAGGAAACAAACCTGTTTCAACACCCATATTATATAAAATTCCAACGAATCCATTAGGACCAGCTATCTCAGCTATTGGAATATTGGCTAATAGTCCACCAAAACCAATGGGGATTAACAATAGTGGCTCAAAGTTTTTTGCAATTGCTAGATAAAAAAGACAAAAAGCTATAAAAATCATTATTCCACGCCCCCATGTCTGGTTAAAAATAGACATAGGACTTTTCTTACTAGCATCTAATTTACCCTCAACTGGATTTGAAAATTCGAAGACACCTGTAGATTTGTAAAGATTTTTTAATAATTGAGTTAAATTCTTTTTCTCATAAGTCTCATCTTTTTTGTTAATTTCATCACTGTAAGAATTTAATGATGAAATGAAAACAAATGATAAAAAAAATAATGACAATATAAATATTTTTCTTAATATCATACTAATGTAAATACACCTTGACCCTCTTCAACATTTTGACCTTTAGCAACATCAATTGAACTAACTTTACCGTCTGAACCAGCTTTTACCTCAATTTCCATTTTCATCGATTCTAGAATCATAACAGTTTGATCTGAAGATACATTATCGCCTGGATTTGAAAGGATTTTTGTTACAACTCCATTAACTGGCGCCGGTACTTGTTTCCCATCCCCAGATGATATTGGAGCTTCATTTTTAACATTAGTTTCTTCAGATTTATTGGTAGCAACTATGTTTACATCTTCGCCTTTAGCAACTTGAACATTAAATTTTTCTCCATTTAATACAATTGTATAGGATTCAACTCTATCATCTGATGTTTCAGAAGGTTTAGTTGTTGTTGACTGTGCTTCATCTTGAACATTTTTTCTAACATTTACAGTAGCTTCACCTTTTAAGAATTCTATACCTTTATCATTACAGGCTGCAGCAATAAATATGTTTTCATCATTTATTTCTATACCTTCATGTTTAAGAACACCTGTCCAATAAGAAATACTTTTCTTTTCATCTCTATCCGCTATGTCTAGAGGATTTTCTTTTGTTGGATCAAGTTTAAGTTGCTCAGAGGCTAGTGCAACTATTTCTGAATCTGGCTCAGTAGGAGTTTTACCAAAATATCCTAAAACCATTTTTCCATATCCATCAGCAATTTTCTTCCACTTCCCAAACATTACATTTGCAAAAGCCTGCTGCCAATAAAATTGTGAAACAGGTGTTACAGAAGTTCCATAACCCCCTTTTTCAACAACTTCTCCCATGGCGTCTATCACTTGTGGAAATTTTTCCAAAATATTATTGTCTCTCATCATTTGTGTATTAGCTGTAAGAGCACCACCAGGCATTGGTGAAAAAGGAATCAAAGGAGAAACTTTTTGAGCTTCACCAGGGAAGTAATATTCTTTTAACCTATCAATCAAAACTTCTCTATATTTTAAAATTTTATTATTTTCTAAATCACCTAAATTATATTCTGTGTTTTTTGTTGCATGTAACATTGTTAAAATATCTGGTTGACTTGTTCCTCCAGATAAAGGATCTAGTGCAGTATCAATACCATCTGCTCCCGCATCTAAAGCGGCCAAATAACACGCAACACTTACACCTGCAGTTTCGTGTGTATGAAATCTAATGTGAGCATCTTTTGATAATAACTCTCTAGCCATTTTAACAGTTTCATAAACTTTCTTTGGATGAGATGTTCCACTTGCATCTTTAAAACACAATGAATTAAATTTCATTCCAGAATCTAAAATTTGTCTTAATATACTTTCATAAAAATCAACGGTATGAGCTCCTACACAACCCGGAGGTAAATCCATCATAGTTATAACAGCCTCGTGTTGTAATCCATGTTTGTTGACACACTCTGCACTATATTCAAGATTTGATACGTCATTTAAAGCATCAAAGTTTCTAATTGTTGTAGTACCGTGTTTTTTAAACATTTTTGCATGTAAATCTACTATTTCACGACTACCGGTATCAAGAGCTACGGTATTTATACCACGGGATAGTGTTTGCAAATTAGCATTAGGACCAACAACATCTCTAAATTTATCCATCATATCAAAAGCATTTTCATTTAAATAAAAAAACAAGCTCTGAAATCTGGCTCCACCACCAAATTCAAAATGAGTAATTCCAGCTTTAGCAGCTTCTTCTACTGCAGGCATGAAATCCTCCATTAAAACTCTTCCACCAAAAACGGATTGAAAACCATCCCTAAAAGTTGTATCCATTATATCTATATATTTTTTGCTCATAATGTTAAATATCACTTATAGTTCTTAAATTAATTGTTTTGCTTAAACTTTTTTATGGCTGCAGCTATAACCGCAATTTTTCTTTGTCCAAGAGAATTATTGTTGTTATTTTTATTCTCTTTATTATCAGTGTCAAAATTTGCATTAATTTTAGCAACAATGAATGCTTGAACTTTAAGAACTACTATCATAATTAATAGGAATGAAAAAACAGTAATCATTCCTAAGATCATGAAATTTATTGATTCACTAATCAATGTGAAAACTCCTTCTTTTAATCTTAAAATTAACCATAGATATTGTAGTAAAAAAATCACAGAAAAACAAACAAAAAAAAAGGCTTATATCTAAAATCAGGAGGAGACGATTTAATAGAATACAAGCCCTATATTTTATTTTTAAAATAAAAAAATTATAATGTCAAAGAAAAAATATTAAAATAGATTTAAAACTTTGACATAACTTAAATAATATAACTAAAATTTCTATATATCGTATTTAATTAATAAAATAATACAATATATAGATTTGAAAAAAATCATTAATTTAGGATATTTAGATATTTTAAAATTAAAAATTGACAAAGTTAAAAATATATAAAATAATAGCTGTCGATGAGTAACAAAGATAAAGAAAACCAAGCTAAGAATTTATTAGCAAATCAAATTAGAAGATTAGATTATTTTAAAGTTTTTGTTGATTCAACAATGTTTAAAATTGCTTACCGAATAGTCAATGAAAAAATTGAAGAACAATTAAATGTTACAGAGAGCCCATCTGTTACATTTACTATTCAATCTTTAATAGCTAAACATTAATTTATTGCTTTAGATACAATAACAACCGCAAGGATTTCAACTAATAAAAAATATAAAGCCGATTCAAGATTTATTCCTACACCAGAGGATGTAAAAATTCTTGAAATTGTTACTGCAGGATTTGCAAAACATGTTGACGTAGTGAAAAATGTCGCAGCAAAAATATATGATGCAACAACCTGTGGAACTTTTTCAGGAAAAAATTTATCAGAATGAATTATAGCTACTAATAATCCACTTGTTGCTAAAAATTCAGATAATAATATTCCATTGGTGGATCTGGATATAGGAGAAATTTCAAAGCTACCCGTACCAAAGGTTATATGAGCAAAAAATATTGCTGATATAGCTCCAAGAATTTGTAAAAAAGAATAAGAAATAAAATCATTTAAGCTTATGTTTTTTCTTAAATACATCATAAGACTAACAGCAGGATTAAAATGAGCACCAGATACTTTTGAAAATATAGTGATATTCGACAATAGTACCAATGCTACAACAAGCGCTATACATAATAATTGAATAAAGGGAGGGGCTCCAAATGAATCTACCATTAAATGAGTTCCAATAATTGATAATACTAAAAGAAAAGTTCCATAAAGTTCTGCTATATATTTATTCATGGTTATTAGTTTAACAAAAAAGAATCGAATATAATACTATTTAGATGAAAATATTAAAAATTATTTTTATCTCTGATTTTCATTTAATCAAAGATAATAGCTTTTTAGGTATAGACACTTTTAAATCATTAGAAGGGGTCATTGTTCATATTTTAAAAAATCAAAATAATTATAAATATATTTTTTCATTAGGTGATTTTGTTCAGGATCAAAAGGATGAAAGTTTTAAATTTTTAAATGATCAACTATCTAATTTAAATGCTAAAAAAATCTTTATAAGAGGAAATCATGATACTCGTAATAAATTACCAATTAAAGATTTTAAAGAAAAAAATAATAAAATTGTAGTAAACAATTGGGCAATTTTACAACTTACATCCTATAAACAAAACAAAATTTATGGAGAAGTTACTAAAACGGATCTAGAAGAAGTGAAGAACTTCTTTCAAAATAACAGAAATCTTAACGGACTTTTATATATGCACCATAATTTATTTAAAACAGATTCACCGTGGTTAGACATTCACATAACTAAAAATTTTCAATATATTAGAAATGAGTTGTCTAAGATAGAAAATTTAAAATTAGTTATAAGTGGTCATGTTCATCAATTTACTAAAAATATAATTAATGGAACAACATTTATTACAATTCCTTCAACTAGCGCACAGTTTAAGAGTTCCACCGAGAACTTTACATTAGATTCAATTAATCCAGGGTATATGACATTTGATCTAAAAGAAGATGGAAATTTTAATTTTAAAACATTCAGAATATCAGGCTTTTATGGAGATATTGAAATGAATCCAAAGCCTTATTAATTACTTATATCCTGAACAAGAAATGATTATTATCATTAATGTTACAAATAAGGGTAAAAATCTCATATAATTAACTTATATTATAAATTGATTTTAACAATAGGTTTTTTGAAATGTTGATAAAGATAATAAGCATCTCTCTTTTGATTTATTTGGTTTCTTGTATTTTAATGTTCTTATTTCAAAGGAGTTTTATATATTTTCCAAAAATTAATAATATTACCAACAGTGAACTTATTAATAATGAGAACGAGATAATTTTTATCAAAACTGATAAATATAATCTTAAATCATGGTATTTTAATTCAAAACAAAATCCCTACACTATAATTTTTTTTCATGGTAATGCTGGAGATTTAGAATTAAGAGCTTATAAGGCTAATGCTTTTAGAGAATTAGGTTTTAACTATTTAATCTTTTCATATAGAGGGTTTAATTCCAATCCAGGAAAACCAAATGAAAAAAATATCTATCTTGATGCCCAAAAAGCCATCGACTGGCTTAAAAATAATATTCCAGATAGTAAAATTATTGTTTATGGAGAATCACTTGGTACAGGCGTCGCTGTAGAAATTGCGAAAAATAATAATATTTCAGGACTAATATTGGAATCTCCATTTACATCTTTAATTGATATGGGCAAAATCCAATTCCCATTCCTCCCTGTTAAAATTATTTTAAAAGATAAGTTTGATAATCAGTCCAAAATTGCAGAAGTTGAATGCCCAATACTGTTTATGCATGGTCAAGATGATAATGTCGTACCTTTTTATATGAGTCAGAATTTGATTAAAAGATCAAAAACAAAAACAAATTTTTACTCTCCCGTTAATGATGGTCATATGATGGAATTTAATGATGAATTGAAAAGAAAAATAAAGTCTTTTATCTTATCTTTAAATTAAGTATGTTTAAGACCCTCAATCATATATATATAACCTGTTTGAACAGTAATAATTGCTGAAACCCATAAACTTATTATTCCAATTGATTCTCCATATCCAAAAAGAAATATATTTCCAGGTTCACCAGATAAGAGTACTGATATCGCAAACATTTGTATAAAAGTTTTTACTTTTGATAAATTTGAGACAGGCAATGAAATTTGTAATTTTGCTAAAAATTCACGTAGTCCTGATACTAAAACTTCTCTGGCAATAATGATAATTGCGGCGTATAGATTGTAATCATCAATTGTTTTGTTGTGTACCATCAAAACTAAGGCAACAGTTACAATAATCTTATCCGCAACTGGATCCAACAAACTTCCTAATTTTGATTCTTCATTAAAAGACCTAGCTAATTTACCATCTAGATAATCTGTAAAAGCTGCTAAAACAAAAATAAAACATGAAAACCACTCACCATTTGGGGATGGTAAAAAAAATACAAATACAAAAAAAGGAATTATAACTATTCTGAAATAAGTCAGGGATATTGGTATTTTTGATTTCACATCAAAATATTAACATTGTATTAACAACTTTTGACGAATTTTTTTTCTTTGATATAGTAAATATTGAAGTTTTTAATCAAAAAGGTGGTTCTTTTATGTTTAAATCTTATTTTTTTCTATTTTTTCTATTTACATCATCAGTTTTTTCTCAAGAAATTGTCAATTTATATACTTCAAGACATTACGACTCTGATATAGAACTATATGATAAGTTTGAAGAAAAAACTGGAATAAAAGTTAATTATGTTTCTGGTAAAGGTAAAGCATTAATTCAAAGAATAAAGTCTGAGGGCCTTAATTGTCCTGCGGATATTTTTATTACTGTTGATGCAGGGAACTTGTGGAGAATTCAAAAAGATAATCTATTTCAAAAGATAAAATCTAATAAGATTAAAAAAATACTAGATTCAAAGTATGTCGATTCTAATGGTAATTGGATAGGATTAGCAAAAAGATACAGAGTTATAGTTTATAATCCTGAAAAAATAGATAGTCTTAGAATGAGTAAAATAAATTACGAAGATCTAGCATCTGATGAATTTAAAAATAGAATTGTAATAAGAAGTTCTTCAAATATCTATAATCAATCATTATTATCTTCTTTAATTTATCATAATGGGGAAAATTATACTAAAAAGTGGCTGTTAAACTTTGTAGGTAATTTTGCCAGAAAACCACAGGGCAATGATAGGGCCCAAATTATGGCAGTTGCAAATGGTGAAGCTGATATTGCAATTGTAAACCATTATTATATTGGGATTATGCTTTCCGGAAAAGCTGGTCAGAAGCAAAGAGAATCAGCATTAAAAGTAAAAGTTGCATTTCCAAATCAACAGAATAGAGGCACAATGGTAAATGTAAGTGGAGGTGGAATTTTAAAGAATTCTCCAAATTATAAAAATGCAATCAAATTTTTAGAGTTTTTACTTGAAGAGGAGTCACAAAGACATATTGTTTCAAATACTTATGAATATCCTATAATAGATGATTTAGACCCAAGTCCGATTATTAAAAAATTAGGATCAAATATTGTTGAAGATTCATTACCTGTTGAGGTACTTGGAGAAATGAATCCAAAAGCCGTAAAGATGATGGATGTAGCTGGCTGGAGATAAATTAGATAAATTCTACTCTTATCAATATGGGATTTTATTTATAGATATTATTCACATATCCTTTATTCTTTTTTGATGGGAAATCGTCTGGGTGTTCTTTCAATTTCACTTTTTGCATTACTATTCTCAATCCCGATATTAATTATATTGTTAAGTCTTTTTAATGAATATTCTGAAAATTGGTTTCATATTTATAATACAGTCCTAAGTGAATATGTCTTAAACTCTTTTATACTTTTCTTTGGAGTTTCTGTAGGTGTATTTATTTTAGGTGTACCAACTGCATGGATTGTTGCAACCAGTGATTTTAAATTCAAAAAAATTATTTCTTGTGCATTAGTTCTACCTTTTGCTGTTCCACCCTATATAATGGCATACTCTTTTACAGGTCTTTTCGATAGTTATGGGACAGCAAATGAGCTAATTAGAACAGCCTTTGATACTGCTGATAATTATGTTTTTTTTCCATCTATAAGAAATATCGGTGGTGCAATTATTGTCTTTTCTTTAACTCTATATCCGTATATATACTTAATCTCATATAATGCTTTTTTAAATCAATCAAGGGATATTTTTGATGTTTCTCGTACACTGGGACTATCAAAAATAAAAACTTTTTTTAAAATTGGAATTCCTATAACACGTCCTGCTATTGTTGCAGGATTAATGATTGTAGCTATGGAAACTTTATCAGATTTTGGAGCGGTAGAACATTTTGCTGTACCAACTTTTACTACAGGGATATTTAGAGCTTGGTTTGGATTGTATGATCTGACAACTGCAAAACAGCTCGCAGCAAATTTATTTATTATATTTTTAGTTCTTATTGCTATTGAAAAATTCTCAAGAAGAAAGATAAACTATATTAACAACTCAATAAGTAATAAAAATTTAACCATAACAAAATTGAAAGGAAAATGGGAAAGTGTTGCAATCGCTATTTGTTTAATTCCTATTATTTTTGGGTTTTTAATTCCATCTTCGCAACTTTTATATTGGACAATTAATTATAAATTGTCTTTTTTTGATCAGAATTTACTATATACAATTTTTAATTCTGTTTATTTAGCATTGATTTCTGGTTTGTTTTGTATTGTTATTGGTACATTGATAAATTATTTGCTTAGAATTAATAAATCTAAATTTTTAAGTTTATTAAATAACATTATAACATCAGGATATGGAATTCCTGGAATAGTCTTGTCAGTTGGTATTCTAAATTTTTTCTTATTTTTAGATGAATCCTTAAATGTTTTTCTAATAGGAACAGTCCTTGGTTTGATTTTCGCTTATTCAATTAAATTTTATGCTTTACCAAACTCGAGTATACAATCAGGTTTGAAAAAAATTTCAGTAAATTTAGATGATGTCACAAAAACAATGGGATACAACAAAATTAAATTATTATTAAAAGTTCATGTCCCTCTTCTGAGGAACAGTTATTTAACGGGAATTTTAATATTTATGATTGACGTAATCAAAGAGCTACCCATGACTCTTATATTAAGGCCTTTTAATTTTAACACACTTTCAGTTTCTGCTTATACATATGCAGCTGATGAAAGAATGGTTGAAGCAGCGGCACCATCTATAGCAATCATCATGGTATGCTTAATACCTATATTTTTTGTTTTTAAATCAATTAAGGAAACAACTGATGAGTAATTTAAAAATATCTCAAATTTCTTTTTCATACTCTGATAAAACAATTTTAAAAAATTTATCGCTCCAATTAAACAAGGGCGAAATTACTTGTTTAATTGGAGAATCTGGTTCTGGGAAAACAACTTTATTAAGAATTATTTCTGGCTTAGATAGGCAAGATAGTGGGATAATTTCGTATGGAAATGAAACAATTGCTGATGATAAAATTTTTACAGAAACCCATTTAAGAAATATTGGATTGGTAGTCCAAGAAAGAGCTCTATTTCCCCATTTAAATATTATTGAGAATATTTGCTTTGGACTTAATAGTTCTAAGAGAGAAAAGATTAAGCGGGGTAGAGAGTTAATGGATAAATTTAATATATTAAAATATGAAAGTTTTTTCCCCCATCAAATTTCAAGTGGAGAACAGCAAAGAGTGGCACTTGCAAGAGCATTAGCTCCTTCACCCAGAGTTATTTTAATGGATGAGCCATTTAGTTCATTAGATAGAGCATTAAAATTTTCTTTAAGAAATGAAACTAAACAAATTTTAAAAAATGAGAATATAACTGCTTTATTAGTATCTCATGACTTTAACGATGCACTTGAGGTTGCAGATAAACTAGCAATAATTCATGAAGGATCAATTATTCAGGTTGGTGAACCTAGAAATGTTGTACTTAATCCAATTAACAAATATATAAAGAAACAATTTGTTTGTGAAACTGGAGATATATTATATTGGAAATCAATTATAAACAGTGAAAAATAAAATCAATTATTTATTAAATACACTTTATTTTAATAGAATCTATATATTTATTCCTAAAAAATTAAATATTTCTTGATAATTTATTGCAAAATATATAGTGAAAAAAATAAAAAATAGCATAATCCATATAACTTTCATATTAAACCATTTGTTTTATTCAGTATATCAGTTTTTATAAGTTTATGAGTGATTTGTTAAGAAATAATATTAGAGATTATATTCTCTGCACAGAATGTCAAAAAGAATATGAGTCAGGTATGACAGACTCTTCATCTTTACAAGATTATTCTAAGTTAGATGTTGGATTTACTGATATCGGTATTCAGGTTTGGTGCAAAAGACACCAAACCAATGTATGTCATGTTGATTTTGATGATAATGAATTAAATGCTGATTTTAGATGTATAATTGCATCTTCATCAACTGATGTATCAAGCTAAATTAGTTTAATACTAAATTGCCTTTCATTATTCCCCAATGTCCAGGATAACTACACCAAAAAACGTAAGTTTGACCAGAGTTTAGCTTAGACGTAGATATTTTTAAATCGTAAGTTTCATTTGGACCTAAAAATGGTGTTTTTCCAATAACCATAGGTGTCGAAGGTAAGAAACCTTCATCCATGCCATTTGAGGGATCAACCATATTTGTTAAAGCATCAAAATCAGAATCTTTAGAAACAACTACATTATGACCTGCAATCTCTTTTGCGAGATTACTTGTATTTTTAAATTTAATTGTGATATCACTGCATGAAGAACTAAAGTTTAATTGCGTACTAGAAAATTGCATCATGTTGTTACCTTCTAGGGAAATCGAACAATCTGCAGAAAAAGAATTTAGGGTTAAAGTTACGAGAAAAATCGCAAAGATAGGTGTTAAAATAAGGTTTTTCATTATAATCTCCTGTTTTAACTAACTTTCTTGTCTATCGCTTGATTTTTCACTGCAAGATGATGCTTTATCGCCATAAGAATTTTCAGAACAAGAATCTGATTTCTTATCATGACCGCCACTACAATGACCAGCAAATGACACGTTTGTTAGTGTAAAAGATAAAAAAATTGTAAATATTATTAAAATTCTCATACATATAATTTAACTGAAATAGATTTTTTTACTAATAATATGTTTATGTCCAGAAAAAATGTATTTATTTAATAAAAAACCTTGACATAAAATGATTATTACTTATATTCGTAATAAGAGGTATATAATGAGAAGAAAAGTCCAGAGAAGCAAGGCTGAATATCTTAAACTGTATGACCAACACATGAAGCCAATGTCCCCGTTAGTCAATGCATTAGGTTCTTACTTTGCTGTGTTGTTTGTGACAGTTTTTCTTGTTTACTCCTTTGTTATGTAGTTTTTCATATATAATCATTGGATGAGCTTTATAGAAGTTAAGCAAATCGATAAATCAGTGGAGGTTTCTTTTGCAAGAAGCCCTGTTAATGCACTAAACCTCCCCTTGCTTACTGAATTACATAACTTTTTAGATAACATTCCTGCTAATACTAATCTTATAATTTTTTCAGGTGGAAACAGTAAATTCTTTTCTTTTGGTTTAGACATTCCTGAATTATTAGAAAAGAATAGAGATGAGGTCAAGGGAATAATCATTTCACTTTTGAATTTGTGCAAAAAAATATATTTGCTAGATCAGATAACGATAGCAAAAATTAATGGCCATGCAACTGGTGGAGGTTGCATGATTGCTTTAAGCACAGACTTTAGGTTTATGATTAATAATAAATCCAAGATTGCATTAAATGAAATTAATATTGGGTTATCATTGTTTGAATCTACAATTGAAATTTTAAAAGAAGTTGTTGGAAATAAAAATGCAAAAGAAATATTACTGGGCGGAAAACTTCTAAATGTTGATCAAGCAATAAATTTATCTCTAGTCGATACCAAATATGATGATGAGAATTTTTTTTCTAATATTATCGAAGATTTTTCAAAGAAAGATCTGAATATTATAAAGGATATGAAAGATAAAATTAGGTCGAAAAATAAGTCAGCCTTAATCGATCAAGATGATTCCATAGAAAAGTTCTTAGATATTTTTTATATAAATGAAACCCAAGAAAAACTTAAAAAAATTAAAATTAAGAAATAGTCTTATTCAAAAATAAACTGCGTACATCTCATAATAGCCACTTTTTTATTACTGTTCGCATTACTCACTGTTGAGTCCCAAACTTGTGTGGTTCTCCCTTTATGAATCAATATAGCTTCACAAATTAGTTCATCATTAATCTTCGCTGCGCTTATAAAATTTGTCTTTAGTTCAATAGTTGTAAAATTTTGATTTGTATCAATATTTAAAAAAGTTGCTATACCACAAGCAGTATCAGCTAGAGAAGTTATAGCTCCGCCATGAATATATCCATTTGGAGCTTTCAACTTTTTTTTTGCAATCATCTTTAATTTAATTTTTTCTTTATTTGTTATATCTTCAAGTTCTATTCCTAATTCTTCTATAAAATTATCTTTGAGCATTTTGTTTATCCAATCTGACATAATTCACACCTTATAAAAAATTAAACTGGTAATTAGTATTGCTATCAGTATTGTCCAAAATATTGTGAAAATTGCTAATCCACTTTTTGCCTCTTCTCTTTCCATATAAGTTCTTCCTCTAAACCCTTGATATAAGAATGCAAGACTTCCACTTATTTGAACACAAACTGTATTTATTAAAAGTAAAATTAATGCACCAGCAGCTAATTCTATTTTTTCATTTGCTAATAAAATAGCAAAGCTAGCAGCAGGAGGGAGAAGTGCCACAGATACCATAACTCCAACTAAAGATGCTGATATACCTGTAGTCATTGAAAGTGCTGCAGCAGCACCAGATGCTAATGCAAGAACTATATCTCCAATTCCAACTTGCGTTCTTGATATTATTTCGTCACTTAAGAAATTAATATTTGTAAAAAAAGAAATTGAAAATGTTACGCATAATGTAAGTAATATGCCCATTAAAAGAGATTTTAATGATGATATTATTAATTTTTTTGATCCAATTGTAGCAGCAAAGGATAAAGCCAGATTAGGACCTAGCAAAGGCGCTATAACCATTGCTCCTACTACAACAGCAATATTATCTTCTGATAGACCAATAGTTGCAACTATAGATGAGAGGATAACCATAAACACGTAATTCAGATTGAAGTTAACGCCTTTAGTAACTTGTTCAAATAATTCTTCACGAGTAGTTTTAGATGATATTTCAGATCCAGTATCTTTTGATTCCTGAAGTCGAGGTATTGATGCATCAACAGGCAATATTAGAATTTTAGCTTTCTTATCATTTTCAAAAAGAACTTGTATGCTATCAATTAAAGATTGTCTTGTATCATCTGCGACAACCATTGTAAATATTTGACGACCATCTTCAAGTTCAGAGGACCACCAATAATCTATTGCACCTTGTTTTTCTGCAATAGTTATTAAAATACGTTTATATTTTTTGTCGGCAATTACTTCGCAAATCCTCATATGTTATTAAATAATACACATTTTATTAATTAAGTTTAAATTTTTATAAATTTGAAAGCCAGACCGTTTGATAGGGCTTTAAGTGTAAATAATTATCATCAAATTCTAAACTATCCTCAGAGATGAGATCTTTCCATTGACCGCTGATTTTTATATTTAAGTCAATTAATGATAAGGAATGGTATTTGTTTGATACGTTACTAAGGCAAAAAATTGTTTGTTCTCTATCGGTTGATTGTCTATAAAATCCAAATATTTTTTTATTAAGCTGTAAAGTGAATTGGCTAGCATTTGGATGAAATGCCTTTTGGTTCTTTCTAATAGAAATAAGTCTTTTTAATGCATTAAACTTTCTATAATTATGGGAATTTTTATCATCCATAATTGATGATAATTCATCTTTTTTCCATTTGAATCTGTTAATGGATCTATTCATTTTAGTTTTTTCTAAACCTATATAGTCATTTTTAGTTCCTACAAGTGCATTAAAATATATTGCTGGAACTCCTTCTAAAGAGAGCATAATGGCATGGGCACACATAAATCTTTCGAGTGAGAATTCGTCAAAACCATCCTTATCTCCTGATAGTGCATCAACAACAGTTATATTCATTTCGTATGCTGCTAACTTTCCCTGTGGTGTTTTCCTTGAAGAAATTTTACCCCCCAGTTTTACAATTGAACTCACTAAGAGATCAAGTTCTTTTTGATTTAAAATTCCTTCAGCTGGTCTAAGTCCAATTCCGTCATGTGAAGAAATAAAGTTTAAATATGCTGTACCATTTTGTGAAGGTGGCATTGTCATTGACCATTGGACAAGCCTTGTACAATCCCCGGTAATCATTGTATATATCAATATAGGGGGTAGAGAAAAATTATAAATCCAATGGGCTTCATTAGAATTTCCAAAATATGTTAAATTTTCCCTTTTTAGGATATTAGTCTCTGTTAAAATTACAATGTCGTCATAGCAATGATCAATTAGGGTCCTAAATAATCTAATAATTTCATGGGTTTGGTTTAAATTGATACATCTTGTACCTTTTTGTTTCCAAATGAAGGCAATTGCATCGAGTCTAAAAAGTTTAACACCATTATCTAAATAAAATTTAATAATTGATACAAATTCTTTTAGTACCTCCGGATTAGAAAAATCAAAATCTATCTGATCATGACCAAATGTACACCAAACACTTTTATCTACACCATTTATTTTTACAGGTTTTTTAATATCATTTGCACGAGGCCTAAACACTTTGTTTAAATCAATTTTATTGTCAACAACAAGAAAATAGTCTTTACCTTTACCTTTGTCCTTTAAAAAATTTTTGAACCACTCGCTTTGACTGGAAATATGATTTATAACAAGGTCGCTCATTAGTTTAAAATCTGTTGATATTTTTTTTATATCTTTCCAATCACCAAGCTTCTTATCAACTTCATAATAGTCCATAACAGCAAAGCCATCATCGGAACTAAAAGGAAAGAATGGCAGAATATGAACTATAGTGAATAAATCTTTATAGTGTTTACTTGCAAAATTTCCTAATGTTTTAAGAGGTTCTTGTCCCGGAGAGTTGATTGAATTTCCATAAGCTATCAACATAATATCATCTTCTGACCATAGGTTTTTTCCTATTTCAGGTTGTTTAAACTTCTTATTTTTTCCAATAATGTTTATGAGCTCTTTGGCAAATACATCTATTTTTTTATTTATATTAATCCCTTTATAAATTCTTTTTAAATGCAGTGTCACCTCCGCTTCAAAATCTTTATCCATTAATTATAATATTCCACAGCTTTTTTTAATTTTTTTAGAAAATCGGGTTTTGCACTCTCAACTCTATTCCATGTAGGGATGAAAGGAGTATCTAATGGTAAGTCTAAATATATCTCACCAGCTTTCATTATGTTCTCGGAGAATACATCTACGGCTTTTTCTTCAGTATGCTCATCGTAAAGAATATTATTCATGATTGCATCTTTTTTATAGATTTCGACATAATCTAGGGCTGTCCTTAAATATGTAGCTTTTAGGGTTCTGAATGTCTCTAGTGAAAAAATATGTCCTTGGGTTGCTAGTTTTCTAATAAAAGTTTTTGATATATCAATTGACATTTTTGACAATCCTTTGTTTATATCATTGTCTGAGAGATCTTGGTGTTTGTGTTCATATTTATCAGCTATATCGATTTGACAAATTTTACTATTTCTATAATTTCTATGCATTTCAGAGAGGATGCCTATTTCAAGACCCCAGTCGCTAGGTATTTTTAAATCTCTTAAAATTCTTTTTCTAAACGAACATTCTCCAGCCAATGGATATCTAAATGAATCCATAAAATCTAAATACTCATTTTCACCTATAATTTTTTTAAGAGATTTAATCAATGGAGTTACTAACAGTCTAGAAGCTCTTCCACTCATTTTATTTCCATAGACTCTAGGGTAATATCCTTTACAAAACTCAAAATTCAAATTGGGATTAACTATAGGGTAAATAAGCTTTGATAAAATATCCGATGTGTACGTGACAATATCACAATCATGAATTGCTATTGCTTCAGCTTTATCTGTTGATATAGAATATCCAAGACAATACCAAACATTCCTTCCCTTGCCAAACTCTTTAGGTGCGAGATTTATATTTTCAAGTTCAGAATTTAATTTTAGTAGTTTTGGTCCATCATTCCATAATATAGTATGAGGAATCTTAAGGCTTTTAAAAAATTTTTTAGAATATTTAAATTCATTTTCATTTGCCTGATCAAGACCAATTATTACTTCACTGATATAGTTTACTTTATTAAGTTCCGAAATTATTTTTTTAAGAGCAGGTCTTTTTAATTCCGAAAACAAAGAAGGAAGAATTAAATGAATAGGCCTTTTTTTAGAAAACTTTTTCAATTCCTCTTCTATAGTTTTTTTAGATAAATTGTTAAAATTATGTAGTGTTGTTATTATTCCGTTTTGATGAAAATCCGACATTATTCATACACATAATCAGCAAACTCTCCTATAGACATTAGAGCTTCCTTCCAGCCTAATGGTGCTTCTTTTTTTGATCGAAATACTGATTCTCCATTAAAATTTATATAATTCTTATTTGGTAGTTTAATAATACAAGAAAAATCTGTTCTATTTAACATAGGTATATCATTTTTGCTATCACCCAAAGAAATTGTCTTATTTACATTAATATTAGATGATTTCATAAATTTTAATAATTTATTTATTGCGATACCTTTATCTCCTTTCCCCTTTAGATGCAAGAATCGTGCCCCTTCAAGGAGTGATAAATCTTTTTTATTTAAAAGCATTTTGAATTTATTAAGATTTTTTTTTGATGAGTCCCAAATAATTAATTCACTAAAATCTCTTTTTTTAATATCTTTTAGATTTTTTATACTCAAACCAGATAAATCTGCTAAGTCTGTATTTTTTATTTTACTGGTTGTTCTATATAGATTTTTATAATTTTGAAAATCTTTTGAATTAAGCACCTTATTGATACTTTTTTTATTTTTCGAAGAATATATTAATTCGAAATCGTTTATTTTTATTTTGCCAGAATAGTCAAATTTTTTTGGAAAATATATTGCACTACCGCTTTCAACTATAAATGGAGTAAGATATTTAATTTCATTTAAAAACTTTAAGACTTCATCTTTAGTTTTACTTGTATTGGGAATAATTAAAATTTTCTTAGTTATTATTTTTTTTATAAATGAAACGATTGGTTTATAAGAGAAAGTTTCATAATTAAGAAGAGTTCCATCTAAATCAGTAATTATCAAATATCTTAAATCAGTCATAGATTAGATTTTCCAAGATTTCCTCAATAGTTTGATTTTTTTCTTTTATTGTTTTCTTTTTTGAGCCTTTTTTTGAACTAATATTCTTTCTATAATAGCTATCTGTTAAAGATTCAATTATATTTTCAATAGTTTTATTTTGGACTTTATTCTTCTTTACATTATTTTTGTTGCTATCATCACCAAGATAATTTCTAGTCATTAAATATTCTGCAATTGCTTCTCTTATTACATCAGATAGATTTCTACCTTCTTTTTTAGATATTCTATTTAATTTATTATATATAGATTTGTCTATTCTTAAATGAAATTGATAATCACGTCCCATAGTTAAATTATATACCAAAATGGTAGATATACCAAGTGGGTACATATAATTTTTAAAAATCAAAAAAAATCTATTGAATTAAAATAAAAAATATTTAATATT
>CEPA01012333.1_pt1 | contig 86685 bp, 95 predicted proteins | sample 356241 | NCBI WGS metagenome assembly CEPA01 (sample SAMEA2620542, study PRJEB7988) | marine metagenome | biome: marine biome (ENVO:00000447); feature: surface water layer (ENVO:00002042); material: "saline water (ENVO:00002010), including plankton (ENVO:xxxxxxxx)" | depth 5 m
CGTGGACTACCAGGGTATCTAATCCTGTTTGCTACCCACGCTTTCGTCCCTCAGCGTCATTGATTGGCCAGTTGATCGCTTTCGCCACTGGTGTTCCTACCGATATCTACGCATTTCACCGCTACACCGGTAATTCCATCAACCTCTCCAATAATCTAGTTATCCAGTTTTAGATGCAATTTTGAAGTTAAGCTTCAAGCTTTCACATCTAACTTAAAAAACCGCCTACGGACCCTTTACGCCCAGTAAATCCGAGTAACGTTTGCCCCCTCCGTATTACCGCGGCTGCTGGCACGGAGTTAGCCGGGGCTTCCTCTGCAGGTACCGTCATTATCTTCCCTGCTGACAGAAGTTTACAACCCTAAGGCCTTCATCCTTCACGCGGCATCGCTGGGTCAGACTTGCGTCCATTGCCCAATATTCCTCACTGCTGCCTCCCGTAGGAGTCAGGGCCGTATCTCAGTCCCCATGTGGCAGATCATCCGCTAAGACCTGCTACGCGTCATAGGCTTGGTAGGCCATTACCCTACCAACAACCTGATGCGACTTGGACCCATCTAATGGCGATAAATCTTTTACCTCATAAACCGTAGTTAATGGGGTCATATCCGGTATTAGCCACAGTTTCCTATGGTTGTCCCAGACCAAAAGGCAGGTTATCCAAGCATTACTCACCCGTTCGCCGCTAAGTAGTAAACTACTTCGCTCGACTTGCATGTGTTAGGCGTGCCGCCAACGTTCACTCTGAGCCAGGATCAAACTCTTCATAAAAAAGATTTTGTTTAATAATTTAATTGGCTCGAAAAACTCACACGTATCTTCTAATAAATTTTCAAATACCACCCACGAAAACGTGGAGCTAATTAATTTATATCAATCACATTAATTGTCAAGGAGGTTTGAAAATATATTTTTAATATAGTTAAAATTGACTATATAATAGTAAAAATGCCTAAAATTATTTCAGTAATAAATCAAAAAGGTGGTGTTGGGAAAACTACTACTGTAGTAAATTTGTCAGCTGGATTAGCTTTTTTAGGAAAAAAAATATTAGTGATTGATTTAGATCCACAAGGAAATGCTACAAGTGGTCTAGGAATAGATAAAAATGATTTGTCTTTAAACACTTATGATTTAATTATGGAGAGAAATATTTTATCTGAAATAATTAAAAAGATTCAATTATCAGACAACAAAAGCTTTAATATTCTTCCTTCAACTGCTGATCTGTCGGGTGCTGATGTTGAACTTTTTGACAAAAACAATAGGGAGAACGTATTAAAAGAGATATTGTTTCAAAATAGTGATATCGAAATTTATGATTATATTTTAATAGACTGTCCTCCTTCATTAAGTCTCTTATCAATAAATGCATTATCTGCTGCAAATTCAATACTAGTTCCGATTCAATGCGAATTTTATGCTATGGAAGGATTAGCTCAGTTAAATAAAACAATTGAATTAGTAAAAGAAAGAATAAATGAAAATCTTAGAATTGAAGGTTTTCTTTTAACAATGTTTGATGCAAGAAACAATATTTGTAAAACAGTTGTAAATGAAGTTAAAAATTATTTTAAAGAAAAAGTTTTAAATACAATGATTCCAAAAAATGTTAAACTTGCCGAAAGCCCTAGTTTTGGAAAATGTATTTTTGATTATGATAAAAATTGCCTAGGTTCTAAATCTTACATGAATTTATCAAAAGAAATAATTACTAACAACGGAGGAAGTTACGTTGAAAAAATCTCTTGGTAAAGGATTAGATTCTTTAATAAGGTCAAACAATGAAAGTGAAAACTCAAAAGTTGGGAATTTAAATGAAGTATTTATTTCTGATATTATTCCAAACGATAAACAACCAAGAAAAAATTTTGATGAAGAATCACTGACTGACTTATCAGAATCAATAAAACAACATGGTATCATTCAGCCTTTAACTATCAAAGATAACAATGACGGAAAGTATTTAATAGTTGCAGGGGAAAGAAGATGGAGGGCAGCGCAAATCGCTGGTTTGTCTAAAGTCCCTGTTAGAGTAATTCAGGCGGATGAAAAGAAATTTTCTGAATTAGCACTTGTAGAAAATTTACAAAGAGAAGATTTGAATCCAATTGAAATTGCTAAGGCAATTAAAGAATTAATAGATATTTATAAATTAACAAATGAAGAAATATCACAAATAATAGGAAAAAAAAGAAGTAGCATATTAAATACATTAAGAATTCTAGAGCTTCCTAACGAAATTCAAGATTTAATTATCCAAGGAAAACTTAGCAGGGGTCATGCTATTGCACTTTTATCAATAGGTTTTGAAAAAGAAATGCTGAAAGTATCAAGGATTATTCTTGAAAAAAATTTAAGTGTCAGAGATGTTGAAAAAATTTCAAAAAAATACAAAGCAAATAACAATGAAGAAGTTAAAAAAGAAAACGATTCAAATCAAATTTACATACTAAATCTTGGAAAAGAGTTAGAAAATAGATTAGGATTATCAACTAAAATAAAAGGGAATTCGAATTCAGGAAAAGTTGAGATTAAATATACAAATTTAGAGGAGTTAAATAATCTATTAAGATTTTTTAAATAGAATGCCAAGATATAAAATTATTATCGACATAATGCCATTGAAAAATGTTTTAGATCCCCAAGGTGAGGCAATTGAAATATCCTTGAAAAATTCTGGGAATATAAAAGCCTCAAACTTTAGAGTGGGTAAAAAAATTAATTTTATTATCTCAGCACCAAATAAAAAAATTGTAGACTCACAAGTACAAGAACTATGTAAAAAACTTTTAGTTAATGAAGTCATAGAAAAATATGAATATATCATTCAAGATGAAAAAAATTAATTTTGCAGTTATTAATTTTCCAGGTTCAAACTGTGAAAAAGATTGTTTTTATGTAATAAAAAAAATTTTAAAACATAATTGTGATTATCTTTGGCATCAAGAATCAATTCCAAATAAAATTGATTGTTTAATTATTCCTGGAGGATTTTCCTATGGAGATTATTTAAGGACTGGATCTATAGCGTCTCAAAGTAAGATTGCTAATAAAATAATAGATTTTGCCAATAAAGGAGGCTCAGTAATAGGGATTTGTAATGGTTTCCAAATATTAACTGAGTTAAAACTTTTACCTGGTACTTTATTAAAAAATAAAAGTCTGAAATTCTTATGTAAAGATGAATACTTAAAAATTAATAATAAATCTCGATTCACATCAAAATATAAAAATGGAGAAGTAATAAAACTACCTATAGCTCATGCTGAGGGTAATTATTATGCTGATAAAAAAACAATAAAGGATTTGGTTAAGAACAATCAAATTATATTTTCATATTCAAGAGAGGATGGAAAGATAGATGAGATATCCAATCCTAATGGATCAATTATGAACATTGCAGGTATTATGAATAAAAAGGGGAACGTAATTGGAATGATGCCTCATCCAGAAAGAGCTTGTGAATCAATTTTCAACAATACTATGGGATTGAATTTCTTCAAATCAATAATTCATTTTCATAACATTTAATTTTATGTGTTAAATTTAATTTTAATGGATAATCTGTCTAAGCAATTAAATAATATAAATTCTATAGTAGACCTTATAGGGGATACACCATTAATTAAATTAAATGGGTTTAATGGTTTGTCATCTGACAAGCAAATATTTATTAAGGCTGAATGGTTTAATCCAGGTGGTTCAATTAAAGATAGAGCTGCCCTCTCAATGATAAAAGATGGAATAAATAAAAAAAAATTAAATTCAAAAAAAATAATCATGGATTCATCGTCTGGAAATACTGCAATAGCTTATGCCATGATTGGCTCCGCATTAGGTTTTAAAGTTGAATTGGTCACTCCTGAAAATATAAACATAGAAAGAAAAAAAACTCTTCAAGCGTATGGAGCAAAAATTATCTACTCTAGTCCTTTTGAGGGCTCAGATGGCGCTATAATAGAAGCACGCAAAATGGCTTCTAAATTTCCCGATAAATATTTTATGCCTGATCAATACAATAATGAGGCAAATCCTTTAGCTCATTATAGTACAACAGGTCCCGAAATATGGGATCAAGTTGATGGAAAAATTACTCATTTCATATCTGGTATCGGTACCTCGGGAACTGCAATGGGGACTTCTAAATTTTTAAAAGAAAAAAATCCCAATATAAAAACAATTGGAGTTCAACCAGATAATTCTTTACATGGTCTAGAAGGGTTAAAACATATACCTTCATCAATTGTTCCTGGAATCTATAAAGAAAGTAATCTTGATGAAATATTTTGGGCTAATACTGAAGAGTCTTATGATGTAATGGAAAAATTAGTTAAATATGAGGGTATGTTTGTTGGACACTCTGGAGGTGCAGTAGTTCTTGCCGCTTTAGAGGAAATTAAAAAAATAGAACAAGCTATAGTAGTTTGTGTAATTCCAGATGGTGGCTATCGATATCTTAGCGGTGGTGTATGGTGGTAAAAATTAATAAATCAGTCAATGACGATTTAATAAAAATTTGTGAGGAAGGATTTCCACATGAAGTTTGTGGAGTACTAATTGGAAATAAAAAAGAAAGTAATTATTTTATTCAATCTAGCTACATTTGTGAAAATTTAAATAAAGAAAGAGCCTCAGACAGATATGAACTGAATCCTCGTGATTATATAAAAGCTGAGGATTATGCTAAGTCAAATAATCAAGCAATAATTGGAATTTATCATTCACATCCCAATCATCCTGCAATTGCATCAGAAACTGATAAGCTTTATGCGTGGCCTGATATGATTTATTTAATTTATTCTATATATGATTCTAAATTTAAGAATCTTATTTCTTGGGAAATTAACGAAAAAAAAGATATATTTGAGGAAATAAAAACTAGTATTTATGGATAATAAAATTGCACTAGTTACTGGTTGTTGTAAAAGAATTGGTAAAGAAATAGTTTTACATTTAGCTAAGAAGAAATATTTTTTTATAATTCACTATAATTCTTCAGATTATGAAGCTAAGCATTTAAAAAACCATTTAAAAAATTTAAATATAAAATCTAAAATTATTAAATATGATTTTTCTAATACACAAAATATTATTCAATTTTCTAATAAATGCTACTCAAAGTTTGGTAAGATTGATCTTTTAATTAATAATGCTTCAATTTTTGAAAAAGATGATTTAAATATAAAAAGAATAAAAAAACAATTTAATATAAATATGATTTCTCCAATTTTACTTTCAGTTGAACTAGGGAAATTAATGCAAGAGGATAATGGTGGCAACATAATAAATATTGGTGATTCGGTTGCTGTTAAGAATCCTTGGAAAAGTTTTATGAGTTATTCAATATCAAAAAGTTATATTCAAATTTTTACAAAATCTTTAACTAAAGAATTAAAAAATAATGTAAGGGTAAATTCTATAGAGTTAGGACCAATTTTAAAACCTAATGATAAGAAAATTAAAAATATTTATAAAAATAAATATAAAAGCAAAAATGGTATTAATTCAATATTAAATTCAATTGACTATATTTTAGAAAATAAATTTGTTAATGGTAAGAACATAATGATTGAAAATGCAGAAAGCTTAATGACTAGTTCCAATTAGCTGCATTACATTGGTCATCCCATTTCTTTTTAAATATTCACTTATTCCTTTATTAATATCCCTTGCGATTCCAGGTCCTTTATAGATCAAGCCAGTATAGATTTGGATTGCACTCGCACCTGCTTTAATTTTATCAATAGCATCATTAGAATTAAATATTCCTCCAACACCTATTATTGGGATATCTGAACCGACTAATTTATAAGCAAGTGAAATTCTTTCAAGCGAAGTTCTGGTTAGTGGCTTTCCTGATAGTCCTCCTTCTTCTGTTGATAAAGATGAAGTTAAATTATTATTTCTAGAGATTGTTGTATTGGTTAAAATAATCCCATTCATTTTGTAACTCAATATTTTATCTAAAGTTTTTTCAAAAGTTTTTACATCTAAATCTGGTGATAATTTTATAAAGATATTTTTTTCATTTTTTTTATTAAGATTTATTTCAGATAATAAATCATCAATCTCACTATTTTCGAAATTTCTCAAATTTGGCGTATTGGGTGATGAAATATTTATCGTAATATAATCTGAATATTTAGCCAAAGATTTATAGCATTTAATATAATCAGAAATTCTATTGTGTGAGTCTTTGTTTGGACCAATATTAACGCCAAGTTTGTTAGGTTTAAATCTATCAAGCTTATTTATTATATTTTTCTTTATTATCTCTAGACCATCATTATTAAAGCCTAATCTGTTAATTAAAGCTTCGTCCTCTATAAGTCTAAATATTCTTGGTTTAGGATTACCAGATTGAGGTAATGGTGTCACTGTTCCACCCTCTACAAATCCAAAGCCCAAATTGAACATTTTATCAAAAACCTCAAAGTTTTTATCAAATCCTGCTGCTAGGCCTACAGGTGTTGGAAAAGTTTGATTACACAACTTAACATTAAGTAGCTCTGTATCATCTAAAGTATATTCACTTAAAAAGTTTAATTTTAATAATTTTATTACTAACTCATGTGCTTTTTCAGGGTCAATTTTCCAAATTAAAGGTTTTAATAAATTGTATATCATTCAGGAGTATTTTACTCAATAATAAAAATTAAGAAAATTAAATATTGACTTATTTTTTAGTCTTCGCTATTTTCATACTAAAACTAGATGTCAAAGATAAAAGATAAATTTAATAATTTTTTAAAAATAATACCTCAATATATTTTAGTAATATTTGGACTACTAACTTTTCTAATAATAACAATTGGAATTTTTATTGAATTGCTTGATATTGAAAATAAACAACAAGTTATAGGATATTATGGATCTTATATTTCTTCAGGATTTTATTATTATTTTGGCTTATCAGGTTTAATTATATCTCTTTACGGATTATATAAATTATTAAATTATTTTTCAAATAAAAAAGATGAAAATATAATTAAAAAAACTTTCTTTGTTTTCTTATTATCAGTTTCTTTAGGAGGATTAATTTTTATATTTAGGGAGTACATAACATTATTTGATAATTATAAAATTATTGGGTTCATTTCTTATAAGATTACGGATTTTTTAATAATCAAATTATCTGGAAGCATAGGAACTACAATCTTTTATATTTTTTTATCTATATTTTCAATCATACAAATAAATTCTAATGTTATAAACATTGTAAAAAAATTATTTAAAAAACTTTCATTTAGAAAATCTAATATAAAGGTTAGTGATGTAAATAAGAGTGATAATAAAATTAAAATAAATATTGATAAGGATTTAGATAAAGTTCCAGAAGAAGAATTAATAATTGAGAAAGTAGAAAATGAAAATAATGTATCACTAAAAGCAAAAAATAAAGACTATTATTCAAATTATAAATTACCAGCTCTTACACTACTTGATGAACCAAACAAGCCTAAGCTTCCGTATGATAAAACTGTCGCAATTGAAAAAGCAAAAAATATTGAAGAAAAACTTTTAAATTTTGGTATTGAAGGAAAAATAACAGAAATCAAACCAGGTCCAGTTATAACAATGTATGAATATAAACCTCAAGCTGGAACAAAAATAAATAAAATTGCTTCACTATCTAATGATTTAGCAATGTCTCTTAAAGCAACAAGAGTTAGGATAGTTGCTCCTATTCCAGGAAAAGATGTAGTGGGAATTGAAGTTCCTAACGAAAATAGAGAAACCGTTTATCTTAAAGAGCTTTTATCTAAAGATAGGTTCAAAAAAGATACTAGCCCAATTTTTATTTCTTTAGGAAAAGATATTTCAGGTTCACCTATGTTTATGGATCTTAAAAAAGCTCCACATTTAATGATTGCAGGAACTACAGGCTCAGGTAAAAGTGTTTTTCTCCATAGCATAATTGCCAGTATGTTTTATAAAGCAAGCCCACAAGATTTAAGATTCATAATGATCGACCCAAAAATGTTAGAATTATCTGGATATGAAGATATTCCTCATTTACTTCATCCAGTAGTTACCGATCCAAAAAAATCTGCCGCAGCTTTAAAATGGGCTGTTAAAGAAATGGAGACAAGATATAAATTACTTTCTGATATAGGTGTTAGAGACATTGATTCATATAATAATAAAATTAAAAATAGCTCTGATTATGACAGTAAAACTGATGTTCTACCATACATAGTTATAATAATTGATGAGCTAGCCGATTTAATGTTTGTAGCTCCTAATGAAATTAAAGAGTCAATAACAAGATTATCTCAAATGGCTCGAGCGGCAGGTATTCACTTAATTGTTGCAAGTCAAAGACCATCGGCTGATGTAGTGGCTGGACTCATAAAAGCCAATTTTCCTGCAAGAATATCTTTTGCTGTATCTTCAAAGACTGATTCTCGAATTATTCTTGATTCCTCTGGTGCTGAGGAGCTTTTAGGAAAAGGGGATATGCTTTTATTGCAACCTCCAAATAATTTAATAAGAATCCAGGGTTCAATCATATCAGACAAAGAACGTGAAAATATAGCAAGCCATTTAAAAATCCAGGGCAAACCCGATTATAATTCTGATATTACAAAACTTATTAACGATAATGTTGAAAATGATGAATTAAATATTGAGAAAGATCCATTATATGATCAAGCATTGGAAATAATCAAACAAACGCAACAGGCATCAATTTCTATGATACAAAGAAGATTAAAGATTGGTTACAACAGAGCTGCAAATATAATAGAAATGATGGAAAGAGATGGCATAGTTGGTGAACAAGAATCAGCTGGTAAACCAAGAAAAGTTTATCTATAAATTTATAACTTTTGAGCTAATTTGATAGCTTCTTGGGTACTTAAATAGCTAGGTTCTTTTTTCCAGGCTATATCATATGCTGTACCATGATCTGGAGAAGTCCTTATTATGGGTAAATTTAATGTAAAATTAACACCTGTATCAAAAGATAGCATTTTGAAAGGAATTAAACCTTGGTCGTGATATATTGCATGGAAAATATCATACTTATCAATATTTTTCTTACTGAATAATGTATCTGATGGGTAAGGCGCTGAAATATTAACTCCATTTTTTTTTAATTTTTTATAAGCGGGAATTGTAATATCCAAATCCTCTGATCCTAGAGTTCCATTTTCTGAAGCATGAGGGTTTATTGAACAAAGAGCAATTGAGGGTTTACGGTTTAATATCTTTGTAAAATTTTCATTGATAATTTTTATTTGTTTAATTAGCTTTTCAGTATTTATATTATTTAAAACTTTACTTAATGGAACATGAATAGTAGATAAAGTAACTTTAATTTTATTAGACCAAAATGCCATTACCACTTCATCAACATTAAATTTTTTTTGTAACATATCTGTATGACCTTTAAATTTTGATCCTGCTTTTGATATAGCTTCTTTACTTATTGGCATTGTAACTAAAGAATGTATATCATTTTTTTTCATAAAATCTAAAGCATAGTTCAAGTAATCAATTGATGCACGACCTGAATAAACACTAGCTTTTCCAGGATTAAAAATAACCTTATTGTTTCTCTCTAAAATTTCAACATTAAGACTAGATTTAAACTTTAATCTTTTAAAGATACTTTTATCTCCGACAAGATAAAATTTTGTTCTTTTAGAATTTAATTTATTTAATGCACCTTCGACACATTTTGGCCCAATCCCATTATAGTCCCCCAAAGTAATTATTATTTTCTTCATATGTTAAAAAATTTAACAGAATTAAATCTTAATTGTTGTCCTAATTTTTCAAAATCTATATTCAATGTTTTTGATATACACTCAGCAATATATATTAGGTTGGATGAATTGTTAATTTTACCTCTTTTCGGTTCAGGAGAAAGGTAAGGAGAATCAGTCTCTATCATAAAAGATTCAATAGGTATTTTCTTTATTAATTCTCTTAAACTAGCTGATTTTTTAAATGTTATTATGCCTGTAAAAGATATATAGCCACCTAAGTCTAAGATTTGTTTAGCTGTTTCATAATTCTCTGTAAAACAATGAAAAACAAATTGAACTTGTGGCTTTCTTTTTTTAAGAAATTTAATGGCATCTTGGTATGCATCTCTACAATGTATTATAAATGGGAGGTTTAATTTTTCGGAAATCTCTATTTGTTTTTCAAAAAAATTTAATTGTAATTTCTTATCATAAGGCTTGTAATAAAAATCTAGTCCAATTTCTCCAATAGCTTTACAATATGGATTATGTGCCAATTGTTCTATCTCATCTAGACTTTGAAGATCAGTATTTAATATCTCACCGGGATGAATTCCAACTGAACAATAAATATTTTGAAAATCATTAGAAATAACAACATTTTTTCTAGAATCATCTATATTTGTTGAAATTGATATTATTTCAGTAACGAAATTATTTTTGCAATCTGATAAAAGTTTATCTATTTTTTTTATATCAGCAAGGTGTGAATGAGTATCTATTAACATAATTATTTTTTTAAAATATTATTTAGTTCACTAAGAAATTCATTTAAATCATCAAACGATCTATAAACAGAAGCAAATCTTATATATGCAACTTGGTCAATTTCATAAAGATTCCTTATAACAGAATCGCCAATTTCAATAGAGCTTACTTCGCGTTTACCACTTTCAATTAGTTTTTTCTCAATTAGAAAGACTATATTTTCAATCTGCTTTATGCTTACAGGTCTTTTTTCACAAGCTCTTAAAATTCCAGATATTATTTTTGATTTATCATACTCTTGAGTAGAGCCATCTTTTTTTACAACTATAAGTTCGTGTTCCTCTACTCGCTCATAAGTTGTAAATCTTTTTCCACATTTAATACATTCTCGTCTTCTTCTTATTGATTTCGTATCAGAACTTTGCCTTGAATCAATTACGCGAGAACCATCGGATGAACCACAATCACAAAACATAATTCATATTATCATAAAAAAGAACAATTTTAATGTATAAGATTATGATATTAAATCACTATATATTGGAAATTTTGAGCACAATTCATTAACTTTTTGTCTACATTCTACTAATACTTTTTCATTATTATGATTTTTTATTGCATCAGTAATCAATTTTGCAATTATTTTAACTTCATTTTCTTTCATTCCTCTGGTTGTAATTCCAGGTGTACCAATTCTTACCCCGGACGCAACTGCAGGAGGTTGAGGATCGAAAGGTATAGCATTTTTATTAGTAGTAATTCCTGCATCAGATAAAGCTTTTTCAGCATCTTTCCCGGTAACTCCTGAATTTCTAAGATCAAGTAGAACTAAATGAGTATCGGTTCCGCCAGTTATGCATTCAAAACCACTATCTATCAATAGACTGGCAAGCAATTTAGAATTTACTAAAACTTGCTCTTGGTAAAGTTTAAAAGAATTATCAAGTGCTTCGTTAAAAGCTATGGCCTTAGCCGCTATCGTGTTCATTAGTGGTCCGCCCTGAGTTCCGGGGAAGACTCTACTATTAATTATTTTTGCATGTTCCTCTTTCATCATGATAATTCCACCTCTAGGGCCTCGTAATGTTTTATGAGTTGTGGAAGTAACAAAATCACAATATGGAACGGGATCAGAATATAAACCCGCAGCAATTAAACCTGAGGGATGAGCTATATCTGCCAATAATAAGGAACCAGATTTATCAGCTATTTCTCTAAACCTTGCATAGTCTAAATCTCTAGGGTAAGAGCTCCAACCGGCAATAATAAGCTTAGGTTTATTTTTAATTGCTAAATCCTCTACTTGATCATAATCAATCAAAAAATCACTCTCTTTTACCCCATAAAAAATTGAATTATAGATTCTTCCAGAAAAATTTACCTTTGAACCATGAGATAAATGGCCTCCATGGTCTAGGCTCATGCCTAAAACAGTATCTCCAGGCTGAAGAAAGCCTAAAAAAACCGCCATATTTGCTTGCGCACCGGAATGAGGTTGAACATTAACTGCCTCAGCTCCAAAGAGCTTTTTGGCTCTGGAAATTGCAAGTTCTTCAGCTTTATCAACAAATTCACATCCACCATAATACCTTTTCTGCGGATAGCCCTCAGCATATTTATTAGTTAAAACAGATCCAACTGCATCCATTACTGCTTTACTTGCATAATTTTCAGATGCGATCATTTGAAGTTCATTTTCTTGACGCAAAACTTCATCATAAATTATTGAGTAAATTTCCGGATCTTGTTCTTTATAGGAATTCATTAGATAAAAATAAATTACTCGATTGTTAAAAAAATTCAAGGTATCAAAAAAATGGTTAAAATAATAATGTGGATAAAAAGATTAGTATAAAAGGTGCAAATGCCAATAATTTAAACAATATTGATTTAGAAATCCCTTGGTATTCGTTATCTGTAATAACTGGCTTATCTGGGTCTGGAAAATCTTCTCTTGCTTTGGATACAATTCACTCTGAGAGTCGCAGAAGATATCTTGAGTCAATGTCAACCTATGCAAGACAATTCTTAGAAAAAATTGAAAAACCTGATGTATATAGTTTAGAGGGACTTCCTCCATCTATTTGTATTGAAAGCAGAAATAACATTAAAAATTCAAGATCCACCGTGGGGACGATGACTGAAATTTATGATTTTATAAGAATTATTTTTAGTAAAATTGGAGAGATACATTGCCCTGAATGTGGAGATAAATGTGAGAATTTATCCAATAGTCAGATATGTGATAATTTAATTAAAGAATATAAAGATGAAAAAATTTATATATGTGGAAAAAATATTCAAAATATTTCCACTAAAGAATTAAAAAAAATTGGTGTTGTCGAGCATATATTGAATGGCAAACCGGAATTATTAAATATTTCATCTGAGGAAAAAATAAACTTTCCTTTATTTGATAATATTCAATCAAATTTAAAAAATAAATCTAGAATAATTGAATCTCTAGAGTTAGCTTTTCAAACTTTTAAAACGGTAACAATTTTTGACAATAGTGAAACAAATGAGTCAAAGGACTATAAAAAAGAATTCAGTTGCCCAAATTGTTTAAAAGAATATAAATCTCTATCACCAAATAAATTTTCTTTTAATAGCCCAGATGGTGCCTGTAAGGAGTGCAAAGGCTTTGGCAATGTTCTTCTACCAGATATTGATTTACTTGTGCAAGACAAAAACTTATCTATTCATCAAGGATGTATTTCAATTCTTAATAGGCCATCTCTCTCTTTTCCAAAGAAAAGATTCATGGAATTTTGTAATAGATTAAAAATTGATACAGAAATACCATTTAAAAAATTATCAAAAAAAACTATAAATCTTTTATTAAATGGCGATGATGAATACAAAGGGCTTAGAGGAATTTTTAAAAGATTAGAAGCAAAAGCATATAAAATGCATGTCAGAGTTTTATTATCAAAATACAGATCGCCCAATGAATGTATAAAGTGTAATGGTTCCAAGGTTGGCGTTCTTGCTTCAAACGTAAAATTAAAAAATAAAACATTAAAAGATATTGGAGAATTAAATGTTGATGATCTTTTAAAGATGTTTACTAGTCTTAAAGTTAAAGAAAAAGATTTAAAAATAATAGATGAACCAATGAAGCAAATAAAGTCAAGATTAAAATATTTGAGAGAAGTTGGATTAGATTATTTAACTATGTCGAGACTCTCTAGAACTCTATCTGGTGGAGAAGCTCAAAGGGTAAACCTTGCTCAACAATTGGGATCAGAACTAACAGATACACTTTATGTATTAGATGAACCATCTATAGGACTTCATCAAATGGATGTGGAAAAATTATTTAAAACAATCAAAGATCTTCAATATTTAGACAACACAGTAATTTTAATTGAACATGATTTAGATATTATTAAAAAAGCTGATTGGATTGTTGAGATGGGTCCTAAAGCAGGGCAACTCGGTGGTGATGTAGTATATTATGGTAATCCAAAAGGCCTAAAGAAAAATCATAATTCCATAACTGGAAAATATTTATTTGGTAAAGAAAAAATAGAGATTCCAAATAAAAGGCGAAAAGCAAATGAATTCATTATCATTAAAGGCGCATCAAAAAATAATATTAAGAATGTTGATATAAGAATTCCATTGAATCTAATATCAGCAATAACTGGCGTCTCAGGGTCAGGAAAAAGCTCACTTATCTATGACTGTTTTTATGGAAATGCAATTAAAGAATTTGGTCAAAGTTTTGAAAATGCGGGAAATATTGATCAAATCAAAGGATTAAAAAATATTGATGAAATTGTAATGATTACACAAGAACCAATAGGAAAAAGTACAAGATCAAATCCGGCTAGTTATTTGAAAATATATGATGAGATAAGAAAAATAATGTCTGAAACAGAAGAAGCGAGGGAATTGAATTTTACTCCTGGAAATTTTTCATTTAATACTGCTGGTGGAAGATGTGAACACTGTAAAGGAGAAGGTAAAGAAACAATTGAAATGCAGTTTCTTTCGGATGTCGAAATAGAATGTGAAGTTTGTAACGGTAAGAGATTTAAAGATGAAATATTAAATATAAAATTTTTAAATAAAAATATAATTGAGATATTGGATTTAACAATTGATGAAGCAACAATTTTTTTTAAAAAAAATAAAAAGATCATTGAATTATTAAATATTTTAGTTGATGTAGGATTAGGATATCTAAAACTTGGACAACCATCTAGTACGTTATCAGGTGGGGAGTCCCAAAGAATTAAAATTGCTAAATATCTAACATCTAAAAACAAAAAAAACGTTTTATTTATATTAGATGAGCCATCTGTTGGATTACATGTTGATGACTTAAGGAAATTAATAAAAACTTTCAATATGATTGTAGATAGGGGAAATACTGTTTTAATTATTGAACATAATATAGATATAATAAAGATAGCAGATTATGTAATTGATATTGGCCCGGGTGGTGGTGATAAAGGAGGAAATGTTATTGCGTGTGGAACCCCTGAAGAGATTTCAAAAAATACAAATTCAGTCACGGGTAAATATTTAAATATATAGAAAGTAAAATGAATTTAAAAAAGCTTAAAATTGGACTTGGTGCTGATAGTGATGACGAAATTGTTAAAAAAACTAAGACTATTTTAGAAAATATGGGATTTATTATAAAGCTATATGGAACAATAAATAATGAAAAAATTTCATGGGTAGAAATTGCTAAAAATATATCAATTGATATTCAATCAAAGGAAATAGATAAGGGAATAATATTTTGCTATACAGGGACAGGTGTAACAATTGTTGCAAACAGATTCCAAGGCATTAGAGCTAGTCTATGTAATACAGAGGAAATTGCAATATGTGCAAAAAAATGGAATGATTCGAATATACTTACAATGGGAATAATGTCAGTTGATAGAGAAAATATAAAAAAAATTATAGATGGCTGGCACAATACTAAAGTAGATAAAGCTGAGATGAAAAATATTAGGAGCATTGATAATTAAAATGAGAATTGGGATTGTAGGTGCTACAGGAGCTGTTGGTAAGGAAATATTAAAAATATTAGATAATAGAAAATTTCCTATTTCTGAGTTAAAACTTTTTGCCTCTAAAAAATCCTTAGGAAAGAGAATTACCTTTAAGAAAAATAGATATAAATTAAACTTAATTAGTAAGAAAAATTTAGAAAACCTTGATATTGTTTTTTTTGCCGCAGGTTCCAAATTAAGTAAAATCTATGCACCAATTTGTGAAAAGCTTGGTTCTTACGTCATAGATAATAGTTCAGCTTTTAGACTTAATAAAGATATTCCTTTAATTGTTCCAGAGATTAATTCTGGTGCAATAAAAAAAACTAAAAGAAAAATTATTGCTAACCCAAACTGTACTACAATTATAAGCTTAATGGGTATAAAACCAATCGACAACTCCAATAAAATTGTTAGAGTCGTCGCTACCAGCTTTCAATCAGTTTCAGGTGCAGGGAATTCTGGAATTGATGAATTAATTCATAATACTAGATTCTATAAAAATGAAGATAAAATAAGAAAAAATGTTTTTGATAAAAATATTACCTTCAATGTTATACCAAAAATTGGTAATTTTCTTGATAATGGTTTTACAGAAGAAGAGATGAAACTTCATAATGAATCACGAAAAATATTAGACAATAAAGATATATCATTCTCCGCAACAACTGTTAGAGTTCCTGTTATGCGATCACATAGTATAAGTTTAAATATAGAATTTAAAAAAAGTTTTAATATCAATAAAATTAAAAATGAAATTAAAAAATTTCCAGGTATTGATATCAGTGACAATATAAAGAAAAATCAATATCCGACACCATTAGATTCAACCAATAAAGACAACTGCATAATAGGTAGAATAAGGAAGGATTTCACAAAAAAAAATGCCATATCTGCTTGGATTGTTGGTGACCAAATTAGGAAAGGTGCCGCCTTAAACGCGGTTCAAATTGCAGAACTTTTAGTAATGTAATATGTGTTGTAGAATATATGCATGGTTAATATTCGTGGTTGTATAACAGCATTGGTTACACCATTTAATTCACTTGGTAAAGTTGATGAAAAGAATTTAAAAAAGTTAATAAAGAGACAAATTGATAATGGTGTTCACGGACTTGTACCATGTGGAACAACTGGGGAATCACCTACCTTGAGCCATAAAGAGCATATAAAAGTTATTGAAATTACAGTTAAAGAGGTAAAAAGAAGAATTCCAGTTATAGCAGGCACAGGATCAAATTCAACACAAGAAGCAATTGAATTAACAAAAAAAGCTGAATCTCTTGGTGCTGATGCAAGTTTACAAGTTGTTCCATATTATAATAAACCCACACAAAGAGGATTATATAATCATTTTAATTCAATAGCATCCAATACTAAATTGCCAATAATTTTATATAACATTCCAGGTAGATCAGTAATTAGTTTAGATTCTAAAACAATTCAAGAACTTGAAAAAAAGAATAAAAACATAATAGGAATTAAAGAAGCTAGCGGAGATTTAAAAAAAATTATTGAAATTAAAAAAAAATGTACTGAGAAATTTTTAATATTATCTGGAGAGGATAACCTTAATCTAGATATTTTAAAGAATGGAGGTAGTGGATTTATTTCAGTAACATCAAATCTATATCCACACTATTGCTCTCAAATGTATAATTTCTACATGAGTAACAATATAAAGAAATCAAATCAAATAAATTCTTATTTAAAAAAGATTAATAAACTATTATTTGTTGAAACAAATCCGATACCCATAAAATATGCACTAGCAAAAAATAATCTAATAAAAAACGAATTAAGGTTACCGTTGACTAAGTTAGATCCAAAATATTACAAGAAAATTAACGAGGAATTAAAAAGATTAAAGAAAATTCAGAAAATATAATTTCTACTTATGAATCCAATGCACTTAAAAAATATAAAAATATTATTGGGATTGATGAAGTAGGAAAAGGTTCTTTATTTGGCCCTGTTATAGCTTGTTGCGTATTATTAAATCAAGAATTTCTATCATTAAATATGAGCTTAATTAAAGATTCTAAAAAATTATCAGAAAAAAAAAGAAATGAATTTGTTGGAAAATTCTTATTAACTAAATGTAAATTTGGATTGGGATTTTCTTCAAACAGATTCATCGATAAAACTAATATTTCATTTGCAACCTTTGAAGCTATGAGAAAATCAATTGTTGATTTAGATAATCCTGTAGATTTTATATTTGTTGATGGAGACAAAAAAATACCAAATTTAGATTGTGAACAATTTAAAATTATCAAAGGTGATGATAAATGTAAAATTATTGGAGCAGCATCAATAATAGCAAAATTTATTAGAGATTTTATTATCAGAAAATATGATAGAATTTTTCCTTTTTACAATTTATATAACAATGTTGGATATGGTACAAAAGAACATATTGAAAACATAAGAAAATTTCAAAGATCATTTCTCCATAGAAATAGTTTTAAAATAAAATCAATTGACAGATAAAATTTAATATCTTATTTTCATTTAATGTTGTCAGTCTCAGATGAAAAAATTAAATATTACTATAAGATTGGAGAATTAGAAAAAATAACAGGCGTTAGTTCATCTAAAATAAGATATTGGACTAATAAATTTGAGTCATTAAAAAAACAACTTAGAACTACTTCAGGTTATACTCATAAATTATATCATCATGATGCTATAGAAATTATAATAAGTTTAAATAAATTTCATAATGAAATTAAAATAAATACAAATTATAATAATTTTGATAAGAAATTATCTGAAAAAATTGATAGGGAAAAAAATATTATCAAAAAATTACAAATTATTAAAAATAAAATTCAAAAAATTATTGATGCTCCATAAATAACGGGGTGTGGCGCAGCTGGTAGCGCACTGGTCTGGGGGACCAGGGGTCGTTGGTTCAAGTCCAATCACCCCGATTTAATTTATGAATATATTGTTAACAAATGATGATGGTTATAGAGCTGATGGAATCAATATCCTAAAAAAATATTTATTAAGATTTGGTAGAGTTATTATAGTAGCACCTGAAAATAATCAAAGCACTACAAGTCATTCTATTAGCTTAAATAGACCTTTGAGATGTAAAAAGATTAAGAAGGATATTTATTCGGTCTCGGGTCTCCCTGCAGATTGTGTAAATTTTGCAATTAATAGTGATAAAATCCACGAAAAATTTCATTTAGTAATATCGGGTATTAATGATGGTGCAAATGTTGGAGATGATATAAACTATTCAGGAACAGTGGGTGCCGCGAGAGAAGGCTATTTACATGGTATTAATGCCATTGCTGTATCAATTGGTAATAAAAAAAATCCAAAGTTTGATAATTGTGCAAATCTATTTAGCAAAATATTAGATAAAATAATAAAGACTAAAGTTAAAAATTTTTTCTTAAATATTAATTTTCCTAATTTAATCGAAGAAGATATAAAAGGTATTAAATTTACAAAACAAGGACAAAGAGCATATGGTCATAGAATATTAACCAAAAAAGATCCAAGAGGATATGAGTATCATTGGATTGGCGGTAATGATTTAAGTTATAAGTCAAAAAATGGAAGTGATATAAATGCTTTAAAAAATGGTTATGTAACAATAACTCCACTAACAACAAATTATACAGATAATAAGTTTAAAAAATTTAATATTAACATCGATGATAAAAGATAAATTAAATCAATTGGCAAAAGGAAAGAAAGGCATTTTTATAATGTCATTGATATCTTTTACTGAATCTATTGTATTCATAATACCTCCTGATCCTTTTTTGGCTTTGTTATGTATAAAAAATAAATATAAAAATGTTATAAAAAATATTCTTATATGTACTTTCTTTTCAGTATTAGGTGGGTCATTAGCTTATTATTTTGGTGAAATACTTATTAATTATGCATTAAAAAAAAATATTGATTTTATTGTTAAAAATTTAGATTCGATAGAGAAATTAAAAATATCAATTAACGATGAGACTTTTTTAATAATGTTGACATCAGCTTTTACGCCACTACCGTACAAAATCTTTTGTATTACAGCAGGTGTGATGAAGGTGAATTTTATTCCTTTCTTACTTGGTTCAATTATAGGTAGGGGTTTAAGATTTTATCTTTTCGGAATTTTAGCTTTTAAATTTGGTGATAAGTTTTATAAAATAACAAATTCAAATAAATTTAAAATTTTAATGATTAGCTTAATACTAATTTTGATTATATATTTATACTATAAATGGATTTAAAAAAATTAGTTAGAAGTGTTCCTGATTTTCCTAAAGATGGGATTACTTACAGAGATATAACCCCAATTCTTAAAGACTCATCAGCTTTTAAATATGTTGTAAATCAATTATCTGCCAACATCCCTGAGCATATTGATTCCATTATAGCACCAGAATCTAGAGGTTTTATTTTTGCCTCTGCAGTTTGCTTTAATTTGGATAAAAATTTAGTAATAGCTAGAAAAAAAGGGAAGCTCCCATACAAGACTTTTGAGGTGGAATATGAACTTGAATATGGTTCTGATTGCTTTCAAATGCATATTGATTCTTTAAAACCTAATTCTAAAGTCGCAATTATTGATGATTTACTTGCAACAGGAGGAACTATATCAGCTTTAGAAAAATTAGTTAATAATTTTGATTCTAAAGTTGAAACAACCTTATTTGTTATCGAGTTATTAAATTTAGAGGGTAGAAAAAATATTAATTGTAAAAATATTTTTTCATTAATTAATTATTAAATGATTGTAAGAAATAAACATAGGAATGAAATTTATTCAATAAATTTCAATAAATCATTAAAAGACTTTTTTAGAGCTTCCACAAAAAAATATCATAATATTGCTTTAATTACAGATAGTAACGTTCACAAGATATTTCATAAAGAAATAATGAATAAAGACATTAATATATTGAAAATTTCCCCTGGAGAAAAATCTAAATCAAATAGAGTCAAAGAAAAACTGGAAAATAAATTACTGGAATTAAAATTTAATAGGGATTCATTAATAATCGCCTTTGGTGGAGGTGTTATAGGTGATTTGACGGGATATTTAGCATCAACTTATCTCCGAGGTGTAGATTTAGTTCACATCCCTACATCGTTGGTAGCGATAGTAGACAGCTCTATAGGTGGAAAAACTGGAATTAATAATAATAAAGGAAAGAATCTAATTGGAACATTTTATAATCCAAAAGAAATTATTGTAAATTCAGATTTTCTCAAAACTCTACCAAATAAAGAAATTAGACAAGGAATGGCTGAAATAATAAAATATGGAATTATTAAAGATTATAACCTTTTCAAAAAACTAGAAAAAATAAATGATAATTTTCTTGATAATAATGAGTTTGAAATTAATAAAATATTGAAAAAATGCATCAAAATAAAAGTAGAGGTTATCCAAAAAGATTTTAAAGAATCAGATTTAAGAAGTATTTTAAATTTTGGACATACTATTGGTCATGGTCTTGAGAAGTTATACTCATATAAAAAATCGCATGGTGACTGTATCGGAACAGGTATGGCAATCGAGTCATTAATAGCAAAAAAATATTTAGAGTTCTCGAGTGGGGATTATAAAAGAATATTAAAAATATTAGATAAATATCATTTAAGGAAAACAATATATAAGAAATCTGACATACCAAAAATTTTGGAATTTATCAAATTAGATAAAAAAAATAAAAAATCAAAAATTACTTTCTCACTTCCTGATAAAATTGGAAACATAAAGAAAAGAAATAAAAAATTTACTGTAGAAATAACTGATAAAAAAATAGAACAAACTTTAAAAGAATATTTAAATGAAATATAAAATAAGAAACTTTGAAGAAGGCTACGTTGATCCTTCTGAACCAAATAATATTTTCCTTCTCAATAATAAGGAAAACTTATCACTAGATATAGGATGTGGTGAGGGAGAATTCATAATTGAATTAGGTAAAAGAAATCCAAATAAATTTTATCTCGGTATAGATATAAAGTATGGAAGAATACTTAAAGGATTAAAAAAATTAAACAAAGATAATGTTAGAAATGTAAAATTTATGAATTTTAATGTTTCATTTTTAACAAATAAAATTTTTTTTTCAAAAAATATTAACGAAATTTATATCAATAACCCTGATCCATGGCCTAAAGACAGACACTCTAAAAATAGGATATTAACTAAGGAATTTTTAGATACCCTCTTTTCAATAATTAAAAAAAAAGGTGAAATTAATATAAATACTGATTCGAAAGAATATTTAGACTTTATAAAGAATCAAATCAGCAATTCTAAATTTAAAGAGTATAAAGAGAATGTAAATCAAAACTTACCGATTACAAAATTCCAAAATTACTATAGTAGTATTAATAAAGAAATACATTCTATAAAAATAATTAAGAGCTAATTTCAGATTCAAATATTTTTTTAATATCTTTTTTTAATTCAGATATACCCTTTTTATCTTTATCATAAGATGTAATATCAATTTCTTTCAAAATTTTAATTTTAATTTCACCTTTATTAATTTTAAAAGAATTTTTTTTGACTATAGAATCAGCTCCTTTAATTATCATGGGAACAATGTTTACCTGTGTTTTACTTGCTATAAAAAAACCACCATCTTTAAATTCTAATAATCCTGGATTAGTATTTCTAGTTCCTTCTGGTGCTATAAATATTGTTTTACCAGACTTTATTCTCTTCAATATTTTTACAACTTCTCTTCTATCTGAAAATGATCCATCACGGGCAACAAAGTAATGACCCATGACTTGTACTGCTTGACCAAAAAAAGGAATTTTTAATAATTCTTTTTTCATCATTGCTCGCCAATCAAATTTCATAAAAGATGCAAAAGCAAAAATATCAAAAAAACTTTTATGATTATACATTACAATTGTTGGCTTATTTTCTATATTTTCAATTCCATCAACTTTGAGTTTTACACCAGAAATAAACAAAATAGATTTTCCCCAAAATTTAACAACTGTTAATGTAGCTAACATTGGAGAAAAAAAAGAAATTAATATTGCAATAATTGCCAATATTATTGTTAAAGAGCCTATTATTAACCATTTTATAAATGAAGTTATCATTAATAGAGATTAATTTAATTCAATTTAATTTCAATTTATTTGATATATATATTTTTTTTCATAAAATACTATAGATAAGATTTGGAGGAAAAATATGATAGTTGTTTTAAAACCTAATATTTCTGATGAAGAAATTACTAAGATTGAGAAGTCGATTCAAGAATTTGGTTATAAAGCCGAAAAAGTTAAAGGTGAAGCCAGAACAATAATTGGTGCTGTTGGTAATCAGAAAGAAAAACAACAACATATGAACTTACTTGGTCAACTTCCTGGAGTTGAAGCAGTAGTTCCAATTATGCAACCAAACAAACTAGGTAGTAGAGAATTTAAAAATGAAGATACAATATTCAAAGTAGGTAATACATCGGTAGGTGGAGACAAGCTAACTCTTATAGCTGGTCCTTGCTCAGTTGAGAATGAAGATCAAATAAATGAAATTGCAAAAGCTGTTAAATTGGGTGGTGCGTCAATTTTAAGAGGTGGTGCGTTCAAGCCCCGAACTTCACCCTATACTTTCCAAGGTCTTGGGGAAGAAGGCTTAAAAATTTTAAAAAATGCTGGTAATGAAGTTGGTTTACCTATAGTTACTGAAGTACTTGACGTTAAAGATTTAGATCTTATTTGTAAATATGCCGATATGCTTCAGATTGGTGCAAGAAACTGTCAAAATTATGCTTTATTAAAAGAAGCAGGAAAATCGAAAAAACCAGTTCTTCTTAAAAGAGGTATGTCTACATCTTTAAATGAATTTTTATTATGTGCCGAATATTTACTTGCAGAAGGAAATATGTCGGTAGCATTATGTGAAAGAGGTATTAGAACATTTGAAACAGCAACAAGAAATACTTTTGATATTAACGCCATCCCTGTTTTAAAAGAAAAAACACATTTACCAGTAATTGCTGATCCTGCACATGGAACTGGCTATTGGCAATATGTTTCACCAATTGCATATGCTGCAGTGGCTGCTGGTGCTGATGGTCTTGCTGTCGAGGTGCACAACAATCCTGAAATTGCATTAAGTGATGGAGGACAATCTTTAAAACCTAAAAAATTTAACAGTATGGTTGAAAAAGCTAGGATTATTGCAAATTCAATAGGAAAAGATATTTAATCTTTTATGTGAACTTGTCTTCCGCTGATTTCAAATTTATCTTCAGAAAGAAGCTTAATAGCTCTAGGTAGTATTTCATGTTCTTTTAGATTAATTTTTGATAAAAGACTTTCTTCAGTGTCATTTTTATTGATTTCAACAATACCCTGTAAAATTATAGGACCTGTATCAATACCATCATCAACAAAATGAACAGTACAACCTGTATATTTTGCACCATATTCTAATGCCTGTTTATGTGCGTGTAAGCCAGTAAATGCAGGTAAAATTGAAGGATGAAGATTTATAATTTTATTTTGAAACTTTGATGTAAAAAAAGGAGATAAAATTCTTTTAAATCCTGCTAAAACAATTAAATCTAATTTATATTCATCAATTAAATTAATAATCTCAACCTCATATTCCTTTCTTGTCTTAAAATTTTTATGTGACAGAATAATTTGTGGAATATTTAATTTTTTTGCTCTTTCAACAACATAAGCATCAGGAACATTAGAAAATAAAAAAGCAGTTTCCACAGATGGCAAATCAGCTTTTATAATGGCTTCAAAGTTTGAACCACTCCCAGATGAAAATATCGCTATCTTAAAGTTTTTAGCCATTTAAAAAATAACTAGGCAGCTACCTACTTTCCCAGAACCAACTGGTCCAAGTATCATCGGCCTCTGAGGACTTAACTTCCGGGTTCGGAATGGAACCGGGTGTACCCCCTCCAGTATGGCTGCCTAGAAAGTTTAATCTTATACAAAATAAAATTCTTGTCAATAAAATCAGTCTAAGTAATTTAAAACAGGAGATTTTCTTACTTTTTTTAATTTTTTAAGAGCTTTTAACTCAATTTGTCTAATTCTTTCTCTAGTAACATTAAATTCTTTTCCTATCTCTTCTAAAGTAAATGCCTGATCTTCGTCAATTCCAAATCTCTTTTTTATGACATCTTTTTCTCTATCATTTAAAACTTTTAAAAGTGAATTATTAATTAAATCTTTTAACTCATTTGTTTCAATATAATCCTGCTGATTGGGATTTTTATCACTTATAGAATCCAATATTGTTTGTCCTGGTTCATCATCATTAATAGGTGCGTCTAATGCTATTGGATCTTTTGTCACCCTTTGTATTTTATCTACTTTATCTTCACTGAAATTAGACTCTAATGCAATTTCAGAATTTGAGGGTTCACGACCAAGTTTTTGCACAAGTGTCCTTGTGACAGAATTGATTCTCGTAATTTGTTCTGTCATATGTACAGGAATTCTTATTATTCGTGCTTGATCTGCTAAGGACCTAGTTATCGCTTGCCTAATCCACCAAGTTGCATATGTAGAAAATTTATAACCTCTTTGATATTCAAACTTTTCTACAGCTCTAATCAAGCCAATATTTCCTTCTTGAATCAAATCCAAGAAAGGTAGTCCTTTATTTATATATTTTCTAGCGATACTAACTACTAAACGTAAATTTGATTCCACCAACTTTTTTTTGCTATTTAAATAATTTATTTTAGATTTCTTAAATTGATCTAATTCAATTTGATTAATTTCGCTTTGTTTTGCATACATTGCGACTGATTTTAAAAAATCTGACTGAAATTCAACCTGCATCATAATTTTTTTTATTTTAATTGATATTTGTTTTGTAAGAGTTTTTTTATCAAATAGTTCTGAAAGTGCATCCTTTAAATTTATAATTCTTCTTGTCTTACCTAAGGATGAGTTTTTAAACTCGCTAAGATCAATTTCATCAGAAATATTTTCTGACTCAGGGCTTGAAATTAATTGCATATAAAATAATTTTGCAATCGAATAATTTGCTGAAACAAATCCAGCAATCTCCTTTTTGGATTCGTATAGTTTTTTAGCAACCCCTAATTCGTCATTTCTATTTAATAAAGAGTGATAGGCAATTGTGTTAAGATAACTTTTTATTGGATCTACGTGGGATTCCTGTTTTTTTTCAGCTATTTCAAAGTTTATTTTTTTCTTAAATTTAAACTCAAATTTAATATTTGGTAAAACCGACTTAACAAAATTTGGCAGATAGGAAACTATCTTGTTTATTTCTGTATTATCAGTTGATAATCTCATAATATAATTTTAACTTAAGATTTTAGTTTTTTCTCTTCTTCAATAATTTTCTTTAATTCTTTTAATAATTCCATTTCAGTTGATTCATTTATATTTTCTTTCTGATTTAACTTCATATTAATTCTTCTTCTTTTTTCTTTGTAATCATCAAGCTTACACTTTATAAGACAATCGTTTAATAATTTAATTTTTTTCTTCTCGTTTGAATCAATTTGTGTATTAGAGAAGATAATTTCAGTGATATAACTTGAAACCTCATTATTAGCTATATTTATAATATCTGAAGGTTCAAAGGAATTGTTATTACTAATCAAATCTAATAATTCTAATTCTAAGTTTTTAGATAAACCTTTTAGTTCATTGATTATATCATTATCTCTTAATTGTTTATTTTCGAGTAATATCTTTAACGCCATTTCCAGTGCATCTAAGGATTTATTATTTTTATCTTCATTATTAATATCTTTTTCATTTTTTGTGATCATTTTATTTTGAAGTTCATTTTTAGATATACCGAAAGCAGATATAAATTTATTTATCATTAAGTCTTTATTAAAAACATCACCAACATTAGAAATTTTGTCAGAAAAGTCTTCAATAATACTATTTATACTTTTTTCTTTATTAAGATATTGTTCTTTTGAATAATCAATAAAATAATCTATTATTGAAGATGAATTTTTAACTAATTTTAAAAACTCATCCTTTCCGCTTTCTTTTATAAATTCACATGGATCTTGTTTTAAAGGTAAATTGAGCGTATAGACATCAAGCTTATTATCAAATAATGGTTCGATACTTTTAAATGAAGCCTCCAATCCAGCATCATCTGAATCAAAGTTTAAAATAACCTTATCAGCGAATTTTTTTATTTCATTAGTATGCTCAAATGTTAAAGAAGTTCCCATTGATGCAACTACATTATATATTCCAACTTTATTCATCATCAGAACATCTGTATAGCCTTCAACTATAAAAATAAACTTAGGCTTCTTTCCTTTAAAATTATTAAACTTATCTATTCCATAAAGAGCCTTTCTTTTAGAAAAAATTACTGACTCTTTAGAGTTTAAATATTTAGGATTAGAGTTATCAATTGTTCTACCGGCAAATGCTAGTATTGAACCTTGTCTATTTTTAATTGGAAAAATTATTCTATTTCGAAAAAAATCAAAATATTTCTTTGAATCCTCTTTTTGTTTTATAAGTCCTAGCTCTTCAAGACATATTAGTTTTTCTTTATTATTTTTTACAAAAGAAGTTAAAAAATCCCATGAATTTGGAGCAAAACCAATTTGATTTTCTTCAATATCTTTTAAATTAAAACCCCTACTCTGAAGATAATCTAATGCTATTCTTGATTCTGATTTCTTTAATAAAAACTTATGAAAAAGTTCAGCTACTGAAGAATTTAATTTCAATAGCATATTTTTTTTATCTGTATTATTATCATTCTGGAATTTAATTTTTTTTATTCTTAAATTAAAAAAATTTGAAATCTCATCCAGTGCCTCTTCGGAACTGAAATTTTTATATTCTTTTATGAAAGTTATCAAATTTCCGCCTGCTTTACATGAATAACAAAAATAAACACCCTTATCATCATTAATAGACATGGAAGGATTTTTATCATCATGAAATGGACATAAAGATTTGTATTCTGAACCTAGCTTCTTTGCAGGCTGCCAATTCTGTTCAATATATTTTAATAATGAAGTTTTTCTTAAGATCTCTTCAAGTGTTAGGTATTCATAGTCTGAGGACATAAATTAACGAAATTTTCTATTTTTTTTATTTTGTCTTTTTTTTGCTGCAAAAAGTTTTTTCTTTTTAATTTCACTTGGTTTTTCAAAAAATTCTTTCTTTTTAAAATCTGAAAGAATCCCACCCTTTTCAATTTGTCTTTTAAAACGCCTGAGAGCATTTTCTAAATTTTCATTAGTTCCTACATGTATTCCTGGCATAAGCCTAAAAAGTAAATGATGGTAACAATTATGTCAATAGTGAATTATTTAAATAATTTTAAAGATTTTTTTACGACATTTTTAACAGTAAAGTCAAAATTTTCTAATACATCATCTTTTGGACCACTTGCCCCGAAAGAATCTATTGAAATTGTATTGTCATCGAAGGATAAAAGCGATTTCCATCCAGTTGAAACTCCTGCCTCAATAAATATCCTATTCTTCTTTCCCAATATCATATCAATATCAGATTTCTTATTTTTAATAAAATCTTCAATACAAGGGATAGATATCACTACCGCTCTAATTTTTTTTGTTTTTAAAATCTCTGCGGATTTTAAAGCTAGTTCAACTTCACTGCCTGTTGCAACTAAAGTAATATCTCTTTTATTTAAATCTCCATAAATTATATTTGCTAAATATTTTTTATAGAAAACTTGTCTTTTATTTAAATTTTGATTTAAGACAGGTAAATCTTGTCTTGATAGCGCTATAACGCTTGGACCGTTATAATTTAATGCATTTATCCAAGAATCCATCGTTTCGTTAAGATCACAAGGTCTATAAACTTTCAGATTAGGAATCAACCTCAATGACATTAATTGCTCAATAGGTTGATGAGTTGGTCCGTCTTCACCTAAAGCAATAGAATCATGTGTCATTACATAAATAACTTTGTTATTCATTAATGCAGAAAGTCTTATAGAAGGTCTACAATAATCTGAAAAAACTAAGAAGGTGCCTCCATATGGAATAAATTTTGAATGAAGCGCAAGACCATTCATGATTGAAGCCATACCATGCTCACGTACACCATAATGTATATATCTTTCAGTAGAATATTTATTTTTTAATGATTTTAGATTTTTTGATTTAGTATTATTAGATGGTGTCAAGTCAGCTGACCCACCCAAAGTGTTATTAATTATTGAATTTATACTATCCAAACATAACTGACTTGCCTTCCTGGTTGAAATCTTACTAATATCTTTAGTATTTAATGCGAAATTGGAAATAATTTTTTTTTCAATTTCAGAGTTCATATTAAAATTAATAAAGTCTCTAAATTCTTTATAGTTTTTATTTTTCTTTATTTTGTTTTTCCAATCTTTATATTTATTTAATGATTTTAACCCTGCCTTGTTCCAGAAATCTTTTATATCTTTTGGTATGAAAAAAGGTTTATAATTCCAATTTAAATTTTCTCTTGTTAAATTAATCTCATCTTTACCCAATGCTGCCCCATGAGATTCATGACTTCCTTGTTTATTTGGAGACCCAAAACCAATAGTAGTTCTACACCCAATCATAGTGGGCTTTTTCGATTTTTTTGCTTTTCTAATTGCATCCCTAATTTCATGGTAATCATGCCCATTAATTTTTATATAATTCCAATTATAGCTTTTGATTCTTTTAGATGTATCATCTGTGAAAGATAAATCGGTTGGTCCGTCAATTGATATTTTATTGTCATCATAAAAGACGATTAACTTATTTAACTTATGATGACCAGCAAAACTTAAAACTTCATGACTAATACCTTCCATAAGACATCCATCACCTGCAAACACATATGTAAAATGATTTACTAGTGTAGATGTAAATCTTTGAGATAATATTTTTTCAGCAAGAGCCATACCTACTGCATTTCCAAGACCTTGGCCTAAAGGTCCAGTTGTAGTTTCAATTCCTTTAGTATGATGAAACTCTGGATGACCAGGTGTTTTTGAATTAACTTTTCTAAAATTTTTTATATCAGTTATTGTTGGCTCTTTATAACCCAAAAGGTAGAGCAAAGAATAAATTAACATTGATCCATGACCATTTGATAATACGAATCTGTCTCTATCAAACCAATCAGGGTCTTTAGGGTTAATCTTAATAAACTCGGTAAATAATACAGTAGCTATATCAGCCATACCCATAGGCATGCCTGGATGACCAGATTTAGCCTTTTCAACCGCATCAACAGATAAAAATCTTATAGCATTTGCAAATTTTCTATTCATAGCAACATAAAAAATAATCCTTAGATTCAAAAAAGAAAGAATTTGAAAAAAGAATTCTTTAATATAATATCAATATTTAATTATATGTCTAAAATAACATTTTTAAAAGCAAGACAAATCTTAGATTCACGCGGAACTCCAACTGTTGAAGTTGATATGTCAATTGATGACAATTTCTTCTCACGAAGTTCAGTACCATCTGGAGCCTCAACTGGTAAATATGAAGCTGTAGAATTAAGAGATGGTGGAGAAGCTTATAATGGTAAAGAAGTTAGAAAAGCAGTTCAAAACATAAATGAGACTATAAATAAAGAAATTTTAAATAAAAATTTTAATTCAATTCATGATTTTGATAATTTATTAAATAATCTTGACAATAGTAAAAATAAATCTTTTCTGGGTGCGAATAGTATTTTAGCCTGTTCTCTTGGTTTTACTAAATGCTTGGCTTATAAATCAAAAAGTAAAATATATGAATATTTAAATGAATCAAAAAATTATATCTTACCAAGTCCACTAATGAATATTATCAATGGTGGAGCCCATGCAAATAATGGGTTAGATATTCAAGAATTCATGATTGTACCAGCAGGATTTAAAACATTTTCCGACTCTCTTAAAGCTGGTGTTGAAACTTTTATATCACTAAAGGAATTACTCAACAAAAAATCATATAGTACAGCCGTTGGAGATGAAGGTGGTTTTGCACCTGATTTAAAATCAAATGAAGAAGCACTAGAACTAATTTTAGATTCAATTAAATTAGCAGGATATGAACCAGGTAAAGATATATATTTGGCGTTAGATGTTGCAGCATCAGAATTATTTGAAAATAACAAATATCAATATAACAATGAACTAGTTGATACGAACGAATTAATATCTATATACAAGAATTTAACTAGAAAATTTCCAATAATATCAATAGAGGATCCTTTGGATGAAGATGATTGGAGCTCATGGAGCGAATTGACTCAAGAAATTGGTGATAGTGTACAACTCGTTGGTGATGATCTTTTTGTTACTAACAAAGAAAGATTACAAAAAGGCATTGAATCCAAATCTGCAAACAGTATCTTGGTAAAAATTAATCAAATCGGTTCAATATCGGAAACTATTGATACAATAAAATTAGCAAAAGATAATAATTTTTCATATATTATCTCACACAGATCTGGTGAAACAGAAGATTCATTTATTTCTGATTTATCGGTAGCGATGGGTTCTGGGCAGATAAAAACTGGTTCTTGTTCAAGAACTGATAGAACGGCTAAATATAATCAACTTTTAAGAATCGAAGAAGAGCTACAAAATAAGGGAAAATTTGCCGGTCTTATGACTTTTAAATCTCTATCTTAATTGGTATTATAATATCTTGTCGAGTTATGAAAAAAACTTTATTTGATAAAATATGGGATAAACATTTAGTCCATGAAGAAGATGGTAAACCATCTTTATTATATATTGATTTACACCTAATTCATGAAGTTACTTCTCCACAAGCTTTTGAAGGTCTTAGAGAAACGAAAAGAGAGGTTAGAAGACCAAATTTAACTTTTGCAACAATGGATCATAATGTTCCAACGCTAAATAGAAATAATATAGATGATCCGATATCAGCCCAACAGATTGAAACCTTAATTAAGAATTGTGAAGAATTTGGTATCAAATTATTTGATTTAAATAGTCCTTATCAAGGAATTGTTCATGTTATAGGGCCCGAGCAAGGTCTTACAAAGCCAGGAATGACCATCGTTTGTGGGGATAGTCATACATCAACACACGGGGCTTTTGGGTCACTTGCTTTTGGTATTGGTACTAGTGAAGTAGAACATGTTTTGGCCACACAATGTCTTTGGCAGAATAAACCTAAAACTTTTGAAGTTAATGTTTCTGGTTCAAGACAAAAAGGTGTCACTGCAAAAGATATTATTTTAAGTATTATAGGAAATATTGGAACTGCTGGTGCTACAGGCTACGTTATAGAGTACAGAGGAGAGGCTATATCCACTTTATCAATGGAACAAAGAATGACAATATGTAATATGTCAATAGAAGGTGGTGCAAGAGCCGGTATGATAAGTCCCGATGAAATTACTTGTGAATATCTAAAAGATAAGCCAAATATGAATAATCTAAAAGAAATGAAAAAAGAATGGTTGGAGTTTGCTAGTGATGAAGGAGCTACGTTTGATAAAACTTTAAGTTTAGACGCTAGTAAAATGTCACCTCAAGTTAGTTGGGGAACTAGCCCTGGCATGGTGTCTGGAGTTGATACTAGAGTTCCAAATCCAAATACTGAGGAAGATCCCGTTAAAAAGAAATCTCTTGAAGATGCACTAGAATATATGGGCCTAAAAGCAGATACAGATATTAAAGATATAAAACTTGATACTGTATTTATTGGCTCCTGTACAAATTCAAGAATAGAAGATTTAATTGCGGCTAGTAAAGTCTTTAAAGGAAAAAAAGTCGCAAGTTCTGTTAATGCAATTATTGTTCCTGGATCTCAGTTAGTAAAATATCAAGCTGAAAAACTTGGTCTAGATAAAATTTTTAAAGATGCTGGGTGTGAATGGAGAGAATCAGGTTGTAGTATGTGTCTAGCAATGAATCCTGACAAACTTTCTCCAGGTGAAAGATGTGCGAGTACCTCAAATAGAAATTTTGAAGGTCGCCAAGGAAAAGGCGGAAGAACTCACCTTGTCAGTCCTATTATGGCGGCGGCGGCGGCAATTAATGGAAGATTTGTTGATGTAAGAGAATATGATATTGATTTAGGTGATTATTAAAATGGAGAAATTTATTAATTTCCGAAGTAAACCAACACCATTAAACTCAGCGAATGTAGATACAGATCAAATTATACCAAAGCAATTTTTGAAAAGAATTGAAAGAACAGGTTTTGGCCAATTTCTTTTTTTTGATTGGAGGTTCCATGATGATGGTTCGGAAAATCCAGATTTTGTTTTAAATATGCCAGAATATAAAAACTCTAGTATACTTTTAGCTCAAGATAATTTTGGATGTGGAAGTTCCAGAGAACACGCCCCATGGGCTCTAAGAGATTATGGGTTTAAAGTTATCATCTCTACATCATTTGCAGATATTTTTTATAATAATTCTTTTAAAAATGGAATATTACCAATCGTTGTTGATAACGACCTTCTTTCTAAATTTTTTAAATTTATCAATGATGATTCTAATTATGAAATGGATATAAATCTTAATGATCAAACTATTAAGGATAATCTTAATAATGAATTCAAGTTTGATGTTGATGCTTTCAGGAAAAAATGTCTTCTTGAAGGTCTTGATGATATTGCATTAACATTAGAGCATAAGAAAAAAATTGATATTTTTGAAAAAAATTATCTAAAATAACCTCATGATAATTGCTATTAAGATACTTAGTAAAATACACGAACCTAATGGAAAAAATATTTTTGTATTACCTATAGTAAATTGAAAATCTAGTGGATTCTTTTTTAAGATTGCAAAAAAAGATGTAAATTCTATGAGTAGACCAATAATGATTACAATGAATCCTAAAACTATTATCAATTTGCCAAATGACATATAAACATTTTAAACTATTTATTAATGAAAAGAATTATTACAAAACAGAAAGGGAATGTAAAAACTAAAATCAATTTAAGCCCTCAATCAAAGTTATTTATAAAATTAATATCATTTAGTAAAACTCAATTAGATGAATATATTGGTGAGCAACTTGAAAATAACCCATGTATTGAAGAAAAATCATTTAATAGATCTAAAAGAAATGAAGTGATGGAATACTTTGATTCTTCAAAACATGAAGAAAAAAAACTAGATCTTAAAAATTATCTCAGCCAGCAATTAATTACATTAAACATTAAAAAGATAAAGAAAGAACTTATTTATTATTTAATTTTATTACTTGATGAAAATGGTTTTTTAGACTTAGAATATGATGAAATAATTGAACTATTTAAAAATAAACTAGATAAAAATTTAACTAGAATTGAAATTGATGAATTAATAATATTCTGTCGAGAAAAGTTTGAACCTTCTGGAATATTTGTAAAAGATATTAAAGAAAGCTTAATCATTCAATTAGAATTAAACAACAGTAAAGAAATCGAAATAAAAAAAAATATAATTTTTAATGATTTCAATTTATTAAATAAAAAAGAAAATAAATTCTTAATAAAAAAATATAAATGTACTGAGTTTTTTATTAATAATTTTATAAAAGAGCTATCTGGTCTTGATCCAAGACCAGGTCTAACAATAAATAATAATAGTGAAGTTGAATATAATACAGATTATGAAGCTTTTGTTTTTTTTGAAAATAAGAAATTGATATATCAATCAAATAAAAATTATAGAGAAATTAAAATTTCACAATACTATTCATCCCTTATGAAAAATAAAGAAAGTTTATCTAATGAAGTCTTAAATTTTTTAGATTCCAGAATAAATGAAGCTCAAACAATTTTAAACACAATAAAAGAGAGAAATCAAATGTGCGAAAAAGCTATAAAACTTATATGTAATACTCAAAAAGATTATATTCTTAAAGGTGAAAAGTATTTAAAACCTTTAAGACTGGCTGATATTGCCACTGAACTAGGTATACATGAATCAACGGTTAGCAGAATAACAAGTAACAAGTATATACTTACAAAGAATGGATTTATAAATCTAAAAGAGTTTTTCAGTAATAAAGTTGATTCAAATAAAAATTTTTCATCTGTATCAATAAGATCTATTATAAAAGAGCTTATTCAAAACGAAGATAAAAGAACACCGTTATCGGATCAAGATATTTTAGATATTTTAAAAAGAAAAGGAATAAATATTGCTAGAAGAACTATTGCAAAATATAGAAATATACTTAAAATACCTACATCCTCAAATAGAAGAAAAAAAAGATGAATTTATCTGAAATTTTGACTCCAGGATTAATTTTTACTAAGATAAAATCTAATAAAAAAGATTTATGTATTAAAGAAATTGTTCAAAATTTATGTTTATCTGATAGTGATTTGGATTTTAATTTAGTGCATGAATCCATAATTAAAAGAGAAAATCTTTGTAGTACTGCTTTAGATAATCATATCGCAATACCTCATGCTAAAATATCTGGATTAAATAAAACATATTGTTGCTTAGCAATTAATAAACAAGGAATTCAGTTTGGATCTATTGATGGAAAAGATACTAAAATTATAATACTTTTACTACATCCTGATTCCGACATAAAAAAACATTTATTAATACTTAGAAATATTGCAAATTTATTTTCAAGTAAAGAGGTTATAGAGAGGATTATTAATACATCTGATAATTTTGAAGTATTTAATATTATAAAAGATAATGAATAAAGAAAATAACAACATTCATGGGGTTCTAATAAGTATCAGTGGATTTGGAGTTCTTATAAAAGGAAAAAGTGGTATTGGTAAAAGTGAATGTGCTGTGGAACTTTTAAATAAAGGTGCACAGTTAGTAGCTGATGATTTAGTTCTATTAAAAAAAATAGAAAATAAGTTGCTTGGATATGCGCCTGAGAATATAAAAAATCTGATTGAAATTAGAGGAATTGGAATATTAAATGTTAAAAATATATTTGGTTACTTATCAGCTCTGGACGAATCAGAGATAAAATTGATAGTTAATTTAGTTGATTTTAATAAAGAAAATAAATATGACCGGTTAGGATATGATACAAAAGAAGAAGAAATATCAGGTATAAAAATCCCATCAATTGAAATTCCTGTTAGCCCAGGTAGAAATATATCAACGTTAATTGAAATTGCAGTAAAAAAACTAAATTTTGAAGGAAGATTGTAATATACAATTTAAGTTTTAGAATTTATAAATGTTTAACATACTTATAATTACACATGGAAATTTATGTGAAGAGTTAAAAGCATCTGTAGAATTTATTTTAGATAATAAAATGAATAGAAAAATATTTACTATTAGTATTGATGAAAATTCTAGGGATTTTGAAACTTACTCCAATAAAATAGCAAATTGTTTAATTGAATCTAAATATAATATAATTTTTACTGATATGTTTGGTGGTACACCATCCAATATAAGCCTCCCGTATTTTAAAAAAAATGAAATTGAAATAATTTCGGGAGTCAATTTGCCAATGCTTTTGAAAGCTTCAACATTGGAAAATAATGATAATTTTGAAGAAGCAGTTAAGATTATTGTTAATTCTTGTAAAGAAAATATTATTGTAGCAGGAGAACTTGATATAACATGAGTAATTTAGATTTTGATCAAATATTAGACGAATGGAGCAAAGTTTACTTAATAGGTGATTATGAAGGATGGGAAATTAAAATTGATGATGATATAAATAGAGATTTTGCAGCTATTGCGTTATTTTTAGATAATAAAACTGCAAAAGCGTCTGGAGAGTCTACTGATTATTATGAAGGTTTTAAAAAAGCTTCATTACAAGTCTTAGATTTTCTGGAAATAGTAATAGCGGAAGAACCCGAAGAAAAAATTATAAAAATAATGAAAAAAGAATCATCTAGAGTCAGGGATCAAAAATTAGCAAAAGAAATTTGGGGATGATTGAATTAATTGAAAAATATGATGGTTATATAATCGATCTTGATGGTGTTATCTATCTTGATAAAAAACCACTGTCCTATTCAAAAACTTTTATAAATACACTAATTAAAAAGAATAAAAATTATGTTTTTTTAACAAACGATTCTACTCTGTCTCCTTCACAGTATACTAAGATTTTAAATAGAGAAGGAATTAAATGTTCATCAAATCAAGTTATAACGCCAATAAATAATTTTATAGAAACTATAAGGAGTAAGAATAAAAAAACTTTGGCTTTTTGCAGTAAAGAATTAAGAAAATTCTTGATAAAAGAAGGTTTAAATATAATAAATAATAAGAATTATAAACAAGCAAAAAATCTTCTTGTTTCGGGAAACAAAGATTTCTCTTATGATGATTTAATGTATTCATCGTTATGTGTTCAGAACGGGGCAAAGCTTTATGCAACAAGTATTGACAACTCTTATCCAACAAAAATGGGAAATGTACCTGCAACTGGTTCAATAATTGCAGCAATACTCAAAACACACGATACAAGAGTAATAAATCTTGGAAAACCTTCAAAAGAAATTTTTAAGTTGGCAATTAATAAATTAAAAAATAAAAAAAATAAAATATTAACTATAGGTGACAACTTGAATACAGATATTCAGGGCTCCAACGATTCTGGCATTGACTCTCTTCTAGTTTTAACTGGAAAAACTAATATGAAATTAGTAAAAGAAAGTAAAACTAATCCAACATATATAAAAAAAAATCTTAAGGTTTAGTTCCCTGAACCATACAAACCATTTTTCCTGAGTGTTTATTTTCATACATAAGTTGATGTGCTTTAGGAATCTCATCATAATTAAAAATCTCAGAAACAACGGGGTTAATTAAACCTTGATGGACCAACTCATTTGCTCTTACACACTCTAATGCATTTGCAAAATGTGAGCCTATAACATCTTTTTGAAGCATCCATAAATATCTAACATCAAACATGCAATCATATCCAGTAGTACCTGCACATATAACTACCCTACCAAATCTTTCACATACAAAAACACTTGCAGGAAAAGTTGTTTCACCAGGATGTTCAAATACAACGTTTGGACTCCTTCTTTCACCTAAAATTTCCCAAATCTTTTTTCCAAAATTTTTCATTTCTTTAAATCTGAGCTGTGACTCTTCTTCGGTTTCATTTTTCTTGTATGGTAAATTAGGAAAATCTTTTCTATTTATAACTCCAACTGCACCTAAATCTTCACACATTTTAAATTTATCATTTGATGAAACCACTGCAATTGCTTTTGCACCCATCATTTTACAAATTTGTAAAGCAAAAACTCCCAGGCCACCGGCAGCACCCCAGACTAGAACAACTTCCCCAGGCTGAATATTTGCTTTTGTTACAAGCATTCTATAAGCAGTAAAGTAGCATAAAGCGTAAGAAGCTGCATCTTCCCAAGATAGATGTTTAGGCTTTTTTAAAATCTGTTGAGCTTGTACTCTTGTAAATTGAGCAAAACATCCATTAGGAGTCTCATAACCCCATATTTGAGCCCCTTTACTAACCATAGGATCATAACTTATAAAATCAGCATTACTCTGTGTCATATTAGAATGAGGTTCCTCACTCTCAACTCCACAGTGTATTATGACTTCATCTCCTTTCTTCCAACTTTTAACATTAGATCCTACATCCCAAACTATGCCAGAGCAATCACTACCAGCGATATGAAAATCTCCTTTATGGACATCTAATACTGAAATAGGTTCACCTAACCCAGCCCAAACTCCATTAAAATTAATTCCAGTAGCTACAACTAGAACTAAAACATCATTAGGGCCACATTCAGGAACAGGCATAATCTCTTCTTGAAAAGATTTTGTTGGTTCTCCATGTCTCTCTTTCCTTATCACCCAAGCTCTCATTTGTTTGGGAGTAAAATCTAAATCTGGAATAACACCAATAGGTAACGGATCTGAATATGAATTTTGTGACATTTAAATCTCCTTAAAAGTTATCTTCATAGAATCTTTTATTTTTTCTATATTTTCTTTAGCTATTTTTCTAGCTCTTTTTGAACCTTCTATTATTATATCAAATAATTCTCCTCTGTTCTTAAAAATTTGAGCTCTTTTTTCTCTTATTGGCTCTAGAAAGCTATTTATATTCTTTGCTAATGATTTCTTTACTTCTACATCACCTATCTTTCCCTTGCGATATCTATCTTTAAAGTCATTAAGCTCATCGGTATCTTTATTAAATATATCATGATAAATAAATACTGGATTACCTTCAATCTTTCCTGGTACATCTGGACTCGTTCTATTTGGATCGGTAAACATCTTCATTACTTTTTTTATCACATGGTCTTCATTATCCGATAGATATATACAATTGTTTAATGATTTACTCATTTTACTTTTTCCATCGATTCCTACTAACCTTGAAAACTCACTTACTAAGGGTTCAGGCTCAACAATTGTTTCACCATATAAAGAATTAAATCTTCTTGACAATTCACGAGCAAGCTCAACATGACTAAGTTGATCCTCACCTACTGGAACTTTATTTGCATTAAAAATAAGAATATCAGCAGACATCAATATAGGATATGACAATAAACCTACTGAATAATTTTCATTATCACCCATCTGTGCAGTTTTTTCTTTAAGTGTTGGAATTCTTTGAACTCTCGGAACTGAGCAAATCATTGAGAGAAGTAAAGTTAATTCATTTATCTCTGGAACAAGTGATTGAAGATAAAAACATGATTTATTTGGATCTAGTCCAATAGACAGCCAATCAATAACTAAAGATTCAATATTTTCTCTAAGCTCACTAACTCTTTCATTATGAGTTGTGAGCATATGTAAATCTGCAATGAGGAAAAAACACTCATAATCATTTTGTAATTTTAATCTATTCTCTAAGGTACCAACATAGTGTCCTAAGTGCAAACTACCTGTAGGTCTATCTCCAGTAACCAAAATATCTTTTTTTGACATAATTTACTATCTAATATGATATCCTAGGATTTATAATTGGAAAATAAAAAATGAATCAAAAATATCAAGATATTTTAGAGAAATTAATATCAAAAAATAGAAAACAAAACATTGACCTTGTATTATCAAAAAGAACGAGGTTTGTGTCAGTTTTATTAGAAAATATATATCAATCCCATAACATAAGTGCGGTTATGAGAACTTGTGATAATTTAGGCATTCAAGATATTTATTCCTTAAAATCAGATAAAATTAAGAAATCAGGAAAGAATGTTTCTTTGGGTGCTGAAAAGTGGTTAACTATTAAGACCAAAGCTGATAATGAAGATTATAAACATTATATAGACGGTATTAAAAAAAGTGGTTATAAGATAATCGGGACAGTACCAAATTTTGAAGATTCAACTATTGATATATCAAAAATTAAGTTTGATAAAAAGATAATTATTGCATTTGGAAATGAAGAAAAAGGACTTAGTGATAATTTAATAAGAAATTGTGATGAAATAATTTCAATACCAATGTATGGTTTCACTGAGAGTTATAATATTTCTGTATCTTGTGCAATAATTTTAAGTAATATTATTTTTAAGCTTAGAAATAACAAAAAAAGAATTTATCTTTCAAATGATGAAAAAAAAGCATTAAGATTTGAATGGATTAAGAGATCTATAAAAAATGTTGATTTAATATTAAAAAATATCAAAAAAAAATAAACGCGCCTGGAAGGACTCGAACCCTCGACCTCCAGAGCCGTAATCTGGCACTCTAATCCAACTGAGCTACAGGCGCATTAACTTTTAAATTCCAAATTAAAGAATTATTTACTAAATTATTTTGCCATAAATAATTAACCTAAAACAACTACTTCGGAGAGAGGGGGATTCGAACCCCCGGTACGAATTTACTCCGTACGGCGGATTAGCAATCCGCTGGTTTAAGCCACTCACCCACCTCTCCAAATAAAAATAATTATAAATTATGGCTGATGAATATCTAAAAACAAATCACAAATATTTTTTACAGGTGTAAATGATTCGGGCTCAATTTCAATAAAAACTGAGTTCCAATTGTACATTGAACCATTCCAAAGGCCTGGTTTTTCAATAAATCTAACCTCTTGACCAAAAATTTTTTTATTTACAATCATATGTTGTCTCTGATTGCTAAAATTTAAAAGATTAAATTTATTATCATTAAAATCTCTATTACAACAAACCATTTCAACAGGGTTAAAAAAAATAGATTGATTCCAAAGTTTTTTATGACTCGAATCATTTAAATCAATTTGTGATTCTTCTACAATTTGTAAACTAATATCATTTTTATCTTTAACCCAGAATGGCTTACCGCCTTTAGAATTTTTATCTTGTATAAAACCACATACTCTTAATGGTCTATTTAATTTTATAGCAAGTGATTGTATATCATTACTGTCCAAGTTTTGTTTATATATATTTGGTAAAAAATTCTTTATAAAAGTATTATAAAAGTTATCAGATTCGATACTCTTCGAATCATTTTTGAGACAATTATTAAGAATTTTATCAAAATTTAATTTAATAAAAGAAATAATCTTGTTCATTTTCTTAATATTTAAAATTCTTCTAGAAAAATTATTAGGACAAATATTATCAATATTATGAATATAAAAAAACTTTTCTTTTATATTATTGATATTTTCTAATAATGCGCCATGTCCTGAGGGATGAGTATAAATATTACCATCGGAACTCTTGAGTAATTCATTGTTATTAAGAAGACAGATACTATTAGTCTTAATACTTTGGAAAGAAAAATCTAAATTATCTTCAAAATTAATTTTATTTATTTTTAAAAATTCTGATTCATTTAAATTTTTATATATCTTATCCTGATAACCATTAGGGATAGTTAAATAGATTTTTCTATTCTTGGATAATAATGAATTTAAAAAAACAATCTCTTCAATTGGCGAAATATGAAAATCGTTGATTTTATGTAGAGGTAAGATAGCTTTAGGTAAATTAATAAATTTTTGCAAAATTTGAGAATAAATTGTATTGAATTTCTTAAAATCTTTTTGTTTTAATGAATCAATAATACCTTTTTTCTTTTGCATATAATCTTCTTTTATAATATTAAAAAAAGGAAGCTTTTTAATATTTTTTATAAAATATTCTTCATGTGATTCAATATTAAACATTCTGGTTGCAGATCCAGATGCTGGAATAAAAGAACATGATGATTCTTGATCTCCTATAGAGTAGGATTCCAAATCATTAAAATAATCAATTGGTATGATTCCATCATTTATCTTGCAAGGCTTATGTAATGCAAGCTTATCAATTTTTTTTTCATCTTTTAATATTGATATTTGATCTCTATATGAATTTTGACTAATTCCAGGAATTTTAAGATTAGGATTTTCCAACTTAATATTCAACTTCCTTAACGGGGCCGACGGGATTCGAACCCGCGACCTCCGGCGTGACAGGCCGGCATTCTAACCAGCTGAACTACGACCCCATTATTTTAAATGGGCGCTACAGGATTTGAACCTGTGACATCTTCCTTGTAAGGGAAGCGCTCTCCCGCTGAGCTAAGCGCCCGATAAGATTTCTATACTATCTCGGGAGAGTTAAAAGTCAAGACAGGTTTAAAGGTTTTGCATTATCTTCAATCCCAACATCCACTGGCATATCAGGTAAAACTAAATCTTTAAGAATAGGATCCTTAGAAATAATTGCATGAGATATTACTTCATCCATGTGTTTAACGCTATGAATGCTGATATCTTTTTTAACTTCTTTAGGAATGTCTACCAAATCTTTCTCATTTTCATCTGGTATAAGGACTACCTTTACACCACCACGATGAGCAGCCAAGATTTTTTCTTTCAAGCCACCAATCGGTAAAACTCTTCCTCGTAAAGTTATTTCTCCAGTCATTGCAACATCTTTTTTAACTTCTTTCTGAACCAATGCAGAAATAATAGCAGTTGAAATTGCTATACCGGCAGAAGGTCCATCTTTTGGTTGAGCTCCTTCAGGAACATGAACATGAATGTCTATTTTTTGATAAAAATTTCTATCTAAACCAAGTCTTTTTGCACGTGATCTGACATAGCTCATTGCAGCTTTCGTTGATTCTTGCATTACTTCACCTAATTTACCAGTAACAGTAAAAGAGCCTTTTCCAGGGACTACTGAAACTTCAACATTTAAAAGTTCACCGCCTACTTCAGTCCAAGCTAGACCGGTTGACATACCAATTTGACTTTTATCTTCAATTTCTCCATGTTTAAATTTTGGAATACCCAAATACTTTTGAACTATTTTTGGAGTTACTTTTAATGAAAAATCTTTACCATTCTTTACAACTTCTTTGGCTGTCTTTCGGCAAACACTACCAATTTCTCTTTCTAAAGTTCTTACACCAGCCTCTCTTGTATATCTTTGAATTAAGAAATCAAGAGCCTTCTCTGTTAAAGATGCATTATTATCTGTTAAACCATTGTTTTCAAGCTGCTTAGGTATTAAGTATTTTTCAGCAATTTTTTTCTTTTCTAATTCTGTATAACCAGATAATTTTATAATTTCCATTCTGTCTTGAAGTGCCCAGGGAATGGTATGTAAAACATTAGCAGTAGTAATAAACAATACTTGAGATAAATCATAGTCCACTTCTAAATAATGATCATTAAAAGTAGAATTTTGCTCAGGATCTAATGCTTCAAGTAATGCAGAAGCAGGATCACCTCTGAAATCAGCACCAATTTTATCAATCTCATCTAAAAGAAAAACTGGGTTTTTTGTACCTGCTTTCTTCATACCCTGAATAATTTTTCCAGGGAGTGCGCCAATATAAGTTCTTCTGTGGCCTCTTATTTCCGCCTCATCTCTAACACCACCAAGTGAAATCCTTACAAATTTTCTGCCCATAGCATTAGCAACTGACTTCGCCAAAGATGTTTTACCAACACCAGGAGGTCCAACTAGACATAGAATAGGTCCTCTTTGCTTAGTAGTTAAAGCTCTAACTGCCAAATACTCAGTAATCCTCTCTTTTGGCTTTTCCAAACCAAAATGATCATTATCTAAAACTTTTTGAGCATTATCAATAGAAATTTCATCCTCAGTTAAATCAGAATTCCAAGGGAGATTCACTAACCAGTCTATGTAATTTCTAACCACCGTTGCTTCGGCGGACATTGAAGACATACCCTTTAGTTTTTTAATTTCTTTTTCTATTCTTGTCCTAATATCATCAGGCATTTCTTTTTTCTTTAATTGCTCTTCAAATTCTAATATCTCACTTTTGAAGTCATCTTTATCGCCCAATTCTTTTTGAATTGCTTTCATTTGTTCGGTCAAATAATATTCTTTTTGAGCTTTCTCCATCTGTTTTTTTACTCTATTTCTAATCTTTTTCTCAACTTGTAAAATTTCTAGCTCTGATTGGATTTTTTCATAAATAGCCTCCAATCTATTAGATGAATCAAGATTCTCAAGTATTTCTTGTTTATCAGATAATTTGAAAGTCAGATGTGAAGCTATAGTATCAGACAATTTACTCGCATCATCGATAGCTGATATAGTAGCTAATGTTTCAGTTGGTACTCGTTTATTTAATTTAATATAATCTTCAAAAGCCTCCACAAGTGTTCTCATGATTGCATTAGTTTCAGAATTTGTTTCTGTTTTTTCTTCTAAATCTTCTACCTCAACAGAAAAGAACTTATTTTCATCATTAAATGATTTTAAGTTCGCTCTATTTTTACCTTCAACCAAGACTTTAACAGTTCCATCGGGCAACCTTAACATTTGTACGATAGTCCCAATAGTGCCGATTGAATAAATATCTTCAGGGCCAGGATCATTTGTTTTTGCATCCTTTTGTGCGGAAAGTAGAATTTTCTTATCATTTTTCATTGCCTCTTCAAGTGCACGAATAGATTTTTCTCTCCCAACAAAAAGGGGAGCCACCATATGAGGAAAAATAACAACATCTCTAAGTGGTAAAAGGGGAATAGTATAAACAGGGTTACTCATAAAAGACCTCCAGAGCTATATATTTACTCTATATATTGAAGTTAACCATTAATACGTTTTATGCAAGAAAAATAGATAAAAATAACAAAAAAAGCGAAAAAACTGTATATTTTGGTCAGTTACTTCCAGTTTTTTTGCTATTTTCGAAAGACATTAAAGGTTTCTTATTGTCATTAATTACTTCATCAGTAACTACACATTTACTTAGACCAGGTTGAGTGGGGATGTCATAAATTATATCTAGAATTGAATTTTCAATGATAGATCTCAAGCCTCTTGCACCCGTACCTCTTTTTAAAGCTTCTTTTGCCACGGATATTAGAGCTTCATTTGTAAACTCTAATTGGACATCATCGTTTAAACTCACTAACTTCTGATATTGCTTTATTAATGCATTTTTTGGTTCTGTAAGAATCCTAATCAGAGCATTTTCATCTAATTGATTTAAAGATGTTACTACTGGAATTCTTCCTATAAACTCAGGAATAAAACCAAATTTAACCAAATCTTCAGATCTAACATTATTTGATTCAACTTTTTCTTCAGTTTCATCGTTTTGAGAAACAAAACCGATTGAATTTTTTCCTACTCTTTCACTTATTATCTTTTCTAGTCCACTGAAAGAGCCACCCAATATAAATAAAATGTTTGATGTATCTATGGGTATAAATTCTTGTTGAGGATGCTTCCTTCCACCTTTTGGTGGAACATTTACTGTTGCACCCTCAATTATTTTTAATAAAGCTTGTTGTACACCTTCTCCTGAGACATCCCTAGTAATTGAAGGACTATCTCCACTTTTTCTGGCTAATTTATCAACTTCATCTAAATATATAATTCCTTTCTCGGCACTTTTGACATCAAAATCTGCTGCTTGTAAAAGACTAACCAACATATTTTCTACATCTTCACCCACATAACCTGCCTCGGTATAACAAGTTGCATCAACAATAGTAAAAGGAACATTTAAATATTTAGCAAGACTTTGAGCTAGAAGAGTTTTTCCAGAACCAGTAGGCCCAATAAGCATTATATTACTCTTTTGAATTTCAATATCTGATAAAGGATCATTCTTCTTTTTTGGCAAGGAGTTAAAATTGATTCGCTTATAATGATTATAGACTGCAACTGACAAATATTTTTTTGCTTCCTCCTGACCAATAACATATGAATCCAAATGCTCACATATTTCAGATGGTTTAGAAATTTGTTCATCATTTTCGGATTCATTTACTTTAATATCTTCATCGTCAATAATTTCATTGCATAAATCAACACATTCATTACATATATAAACAGTTGGTCCAGCAATTAACTTTTTAACTTCTTTTTGATTTTTTCCACAAAAAGAGCAATGTAAATTTTCTTTAGATGAATCATTTGCCATTGATATCTCCTTTTTTTGAAATTATGGAATCAACTAATCCATAATTCAAAGCTTCTTCAGCAGTTTGGTAAAAATTTCTTTGAATATCATTTGAAATTAATTCAAAATCTTTTTTAAGATGCTTAGATAGTATCTGAGAAATAATATTTTGCTTTCTTTTTGTCTCCTCCATTTCTTTTTCAAGATCGTGATATTGACCACCCAATTGAGTGCCGACTGAATGTAACATTATTGTTGAATTTGGTAGTGAATATCTTTTTCCATCTTCACCACTAGCTAAAATTACAGCAGCCATACTTGCTGCTAAACCAAAACACATGGTGGAAACATGAGAAGTAACATATTGCATTGCATCATAAATTGCTAAACCCGCGGTAACACTTCCCCCAGGAGAATTTATATAAATGTTTATATCTTTCTTTTTATCTGTTGATTCTAAAAATAGTATTTGAGCTACTACAATATTTGCAAGATTATCATCTATCGGTCCACCAATAAATATTATTCTTTCATTGAGCAACCTTGAATATATATCAAAAGCTCTCTCACCACGAGAACTTTGTTCTACAACCATAGGGACATAAAAAGATTCGTTCATTAATTTGATTTTAATTAAGTAATAATTATAGTCAATTAAGAAATTTAATTAATTTTCTATTTTTTTTCTTTTTTTTCCTTTTTTTCCTTTTTTTCTTTCGAATCTGCTTTTACTTCTTTAACATCAGCATTTTCAATCAAAAAATTTATTACTTTTTCATCTGTTAATTTTACTCTGACATCCTCTAATAGATTATTCTCTTTATAGTATTTAATTACTTTTTCTGGTGGTGTGTTTTGAGAAACAGCGAATGCTTTTAAATAGTCTTCAACTTCATTATTTTCAACAAATATCTTTTCAAGTTTTGAAATTTCTGCAAATATTAGAGCGATTTTAACATTTCTAAATGCTGAATCAGCAATAACAGATTGAGTTTTTTCATCCAAATCCTCAACCTTAATTCCTTGTTGGTTCATTTTATTTTTATAATCTTGTTCTAGACGAATTTTTTCATCTCCGACAAAGGATTGAGGAAAATCAAAGTCATTATCATCAATAAGTTTATCAAACAAATTTTTTCTTAAAGATGAAATTGATTTCTGTTCTAATGACGCATTCAAATCATCATTGATTCTTTTATCAAGATCTTCCTCAGAAGCAATTCCAATTTTTTGAAGAAAATCATTATCAATTTTTGGAACAACTTTTTTTAATATTTTAATAATTTTTAACTTACAATTGATTATTTTTGAAGCTGCTTCTTCAATTGGAAAATCTTTTGGATATTCAACATTAAAATTAGATTCTTCTCCTTTTTCTAATTTTAGTATCTCTTTTTCAATGTCTGGAATTAAAGAATCATTTCCTATTTGAACAATTGCATTATCTCTTTTTAATTTTTCTATTTCTTTATCATTCAGAAACCCGGAAAAACTTATTTCAACATAATCACCTTTTTTCACTTTTTTACGTTTAGAAACTTCTTCAGTTTTGGCAAAATTATTTAGAACATTTTCCTTAGCAGAATTAAAATCCTTTTTGTCTAGTTTAAAAACTTCCTTTTTAACTTTTATTTTTTTATATTCTTTTAATTTGAATTCGGGAATTATTTCAATATTTATTTTAAATTCAAAGTCTGATTCTTTATTCAACTCTTGAACCTCAAGATTTGATGTCCTGACAATATTAAATTTCTTTTCTGTTGATAAATCACGAACACTTATGTTAATTAATCTTGACTTTAGTTCTTCGTTAATTTGTTTTGAATATAATGACTCAACTACATTTAATGGAACCTTTCCTTTTCTAAAACCTTTTATGTCTGCATCTTTTTGAAACAACTTAACCACAGAATCGTGATTAGCCTTTACTAGGCTTTTTTCAATAACAACTTTAGCCAGCTTTTCAGTATTACTTATTTCTTCAATATTAAAACTCATTTAAATCTCCAATATGGGAGCGGGGGGACTCGAACCCCCACACCCGAAGGCGCTAGATCCTAAATCTAGTGCGTCTACCAATTCCGCCACGCTCCCTAAAATCAAGGTATTAATATACTGATTAAGTAGTCCAAAATCAATTTGGATTAACACTTACCGAAACAAACTTAGCATCTTGTAGATATTTTTTTATTGCATTATTTATTTGCGATTTATCAACATTATTGATATTTTCAGCAAATAAAAAAGGCTCGTTAGGATCAAGACCATAAATATATGGGATTGATATTCTAGAACTTATAGATGAATTTCTTTGAAGTGAAATATCATTTTTACCGATTAATGAATTTTTAGCTCTAACAATTTCATTATCAGAAATACCATTTTCAATTAATAACTCTATTTGATTATTGATTTCCTTTATACTCTCGTCTCTTTTAGAAGGTGAACATCCAATATATGCACCAAAATAGCCATATTCTATTAAAGGAGTATAAAAAGATGTAACAGTATAAGCTAAGCTTTTTTTATCTCTTAATTCAATGAATAATCTGCCACCCATACCTGATAAAACAGAATTTATAATATGAAATGCAAATCTATCTTCTGATTTTATATTTGGAGCATAAGTACCAATCATGATATGAGATTGTTGCTTATCTCCAATATTAAAGTCTTGAGTAATGTTATTTTCAATTTTTTGAAGATTATCTAAATCAGGAAAAACTATATTGCTTTCATTAACTGAAATGACTTTGTTTAATTCATTTATTAATTCAGAAGTATCAAAATTCCCAACTGCAAATAATGCAAGATTATCTTTGTGAAGATATTCATTATATATATTACTAACATCACTTACATTTAATGAGTCAATTGAGCTGAGTGAACCAAACTGATTCAATCCGTATGGATGATTGGGGAATAATAATTCATGAAATTTGTCACTTGCTACCGAAGCAGAATTTTTCGATAATTTTGATAAATATGATTTAGTATCAGATTTAGAAATTTCAAATTCTTTATCTAAAAATTTTGGATTTAATAGAACATCTCCAAAAATGGGAACAAGTTTCTTTAAATAATCAGATGGTCCAATCATTTTTAATCCAAAAGAATTTCTTCCTGAGAAACCAGAAATTTCTGAACCTAAAATTTCTGTCTTTAGAGCAATATCATCTTTTGAAAACTTATCACTTCCACGTATAAACATCTCACTGATTAATCCAAAAGCACCATTATTCTCTGGGGTCTCATGACTAGATCCACCAAGAGAGATAGCTCTTAAAGCAATTAGAGGTGTTTTTTCATTTTGTAATGATATTAATTTTATTCCTGAATCTAAATTAAATTCTTGGATGAGTGACGAATCAATTTTTTTTATAGTATATTTTTGAGATTTAAATTTAATATCTGAATTATTAATATTTTCTTTAAATTTAAAAAAAGTACTTATTTTTTCTTGAAAATTATCGGGCTTTTTTAAATCTGATTTTAGAGGCGATAAGAAATTAAAATTTAAATTTTCTGGTTTAAATTGCTCGCTTACAATTGAAATTATTTCATTTTTGTTTAGGTCAGCAATCTTTTTTTTATACTTTTCTAAATAATCCAAATTTTTATTATTTGAGATATATGAGCCGATTGTTCTTGCCTGACTTTGAACTGTTTCTTGATTATAAATATCGTTAATTAATATATCAGTTTTGACTCTTTCTAATTGAACATCATCAAAATTTCCAGAAATATTATCACATAGAATTTCTATTATTTTATATATTGTATTAAAAATATCATCTCTATTGGTCGTACCAGTAATATAAAAGAGTCCATTATGTCTCAAAGTATAATTTCCACATGATATTGATGTAACCAAACCAAGTTCTTCTTTAATTTTCCTATAAAGAATGGAACTTTCACCGGAACCTAATATAGATGAAAAAATATCAAAAGCGGCATAAGATAAATTTGAAGCATCAGGTGAAGTTAATGAAATATTGAAATAAGTTTCATTTATATCCATCTTTTCAAAATTTATATTAGTTTTTTCTTGAGTAGAGAAAAAATTCTTATTCATAGATGGTATGTCATCAGATCGTAAGTTAGAAAAATAATTTTCAATATGTTTCTCAATATTATCTCGCAAGTTTCCAACAATAATCAAAGACATATTTGATGCAACATACCATTTTTTATAAAAATCAACCACATCAGATTTTTTAAAATTTGATACTGATTCGGGAGTTCCAATAATTGGTAATCCATAATCATTGTCTGAAAAAACAGACTTAAAAACCATGTCCCATAATCTATTTGATGGAGAATCATTACCACGTTTAATTTCTTCTAATATAACTTCCAATTCTTTACTTAATTCATCGGAATCAAACGAGGCATCATACATACATTGAGAAAAAATATCTAAAATTTCTGGAACAAAATCATTTGAAACTGTTGCATAATATGCTGTTTCATCAAAAGAAGTAAATGCATTAACCTCTCCCCCAAGAAACTCAATTTTCTTTGAAATTTCTCCTACGCCCAACTTACTTGTACCCTTGAAAATCATATGCTCATGAACATGGGCCAATCCTCTTTCGGAATCATTTTCGTAAGAACTACCTGTATTAACCCATACATATACAGATGAAACTGTGGATTCTGGGATATCTTTTAAAATAACCTTTAAGCCATTTTTTAAGTTGTATTGTTTTAAATTATCCATTTTTATCTATGAATTCTTAATCTCTTTTGATTTCTTCTTTAATTTAAATACAAAGTACTTAAAAAATGAAAAAAATAAATAAAAATAAAAAAATATAAAAGAACCAATTTCTATATTTGTTAATATTCCTAATGAAAGAATTGAAATTATAATTAAAAAATTAAATCTACTTATATTTCTATTTGGTAATTTCTTTATAAAAATAACATTCCCTACCATTAATAAGCCTGATAATGGAATAATTAATAATAGTAATGGGCTAGTAACATCTAGAGTGAAATTAAATTTAAAACTAATTAATATTATTGAGACAATAAGGCCTGCCGCCATTGGGCTTGGAAGTCCTATAAAATAATTTTCTTTTTCATCATGATCTAAAGTATTAAATCTTGCAAGCCTTAAAGCAACACAAAGTATATAAAAAATACAGCAAATTAATCCAAACTTTTCAAATTGAAACAAATAAACATTATAGGCTAACAATGATGGAGCAAGTCCAAATGATATCAAATCACTAAAAGAATCATAGTGCATACCAAATTCTGAATCTTGATTTAAAAGCCTTGCTATTTTACCATCTACAAAATCTAAAAAAGCTGCGGCATAAATAAAAATACAGCTCCACCAGAAACTTTTTGAATTTGAAAATAAATTTTGGCTATCAATTGGAAATTGATATAAATTAAATATAGCCAGAAGGCCCATTAACAGTGCTAGAGAAGTAAGCAAATTTGGTATTAAAGATATTATCTTTTTATTTTTCATTTTTGAATAAAACTGTCTCTACAGCGACAACATTATCTCCTGTTCTAAACTCTGTATGGAAGTTGGTAGGTACATATATATCTACTCTAGATCCAAATTTAATAATTCCTATTCTATCACCTTTTTTTAATTTATCACCTGTTTTAACATAAGGTACAATCCGTCTAGCAACATAACCTGCATATAGGATCATAACAATATCTTCATTTTTTTTTGTTTTAAATCTTATATAGAGTCTCTCATTTTCTATAACTCTATCTGAGTTAGCAAAAAAAAATTCACCAGGGTAGTATCTAGTTTCCATAATTTCCAAATCATCAGGAGCTCTATTTATATGACAATCAAATAAAGAAAGAAAAATGCACACGCGCTTCATATCTTTATTAAAAAATTCTTGTTCTTTTGAAATATCAACAGTAATAATTTTACCATCAGCGGGACACAACAATCCTTCATCATGAGGCATTATCCTATCAGGATCACGAAAAAAATATATTATTAATAAAAGAATCAGAAAAACAATGATTGATAAAAAAGATACTCCAAAAAAAGCAGTCAATAACCAGGTTATAAAAATTGAGACAAAGATAGGAATATATCCTTCTTTAGCTACGGTCCATTTATAATCAATCTTCATATTTAATTTTTATCTTTATCAACTAATTTTTTCTTAAAAAGTGGAGTCATCATAGATCTTAAAGTTTCGCCAATATCTTCAATTGGATGAGTTTCACCATCTTTTAATAACTTAGTATAATTTTTTCTTCCAGATTTATTTTCTTCAATCCATTCATTTGCAAATTTGCCATTTTGTATGTCTTTAAGAACATTCTTCATTCTATTTTTAACAGATTCATCAATTAAAACCGGTCCACGAGTTATATCTCCATATTTTGCAGTATCGCTAATCGAATATCTCATGTTAGATATTCCTCCTTGATAAATTAAATCAACTATTAATTTTACTTCATGTAAACATTCGAAATAAGCCATCTCAGGTGGATATCCTGCTTCAGTTAAAGTTTCAAATCCAGCAAGTATTAAACTTGATAATCCACCACATAAAACTGATTGTTCACCAAACAAATCAGTTTCGGTTTCATCTTTAAATGTAGTTTCAATAATTCCAACACGAGATGAGCCTATTCCTGCAGCATATGCAAGAGCAATATCTTTTGTATTTTGGGATGGATCTTGATGTAAGGCAATTAAAGCTGGAACTCCCGCACCCTCTTCATAAGTTCCTCTAACTGTATGGCCAGGAGCTTTTGGAGCAACCATAAAAACATTTATATCTTTATTCGGAACGATTTGATTGTAATGAATATTAAAACCATGGCCAAATGCTAAATATTTCCCTGGCGTTAAATTTTCTAAAATCTCATTATCAAAAATTTCTTTTTGACTAGTATCAGGAGCTAATATCATTATTATGTCTGAATCCTTAACCATATCTGAGACAGAACTAACTTTTAATCCCGCAGACTCTGCTTTACTCCAACTTTGGCCGTCTTTTCTTAAACCAACCGAAACATTAATCCCTGAATCTCTCAAATTAAGAGCATGTGCGTGTCCTTGACTACCAAATCCTACAATTCCAACATTTAAATTTTTTAATAACTCAATCTTGCAATCTTTATCATAATAAACTTTCATAAAAAAATACCTCTATATATATTTTAGTTTTTTAATTTTTTTCTCTCTTTAAAGAGATTAATCCTGTTCTATTAATTTCTTTAAGACCAAGTGGTTTCAAAATGGATACAAATGCTTCTAGTTTATCTTTACTACCTGTTATTTCCAAGGCATATGACTTAGTTCCAACATCTACAACCTTGGCTCTAAATATGTCAGCTACCCTTAGAACCTCAGACCTTGTTTTTGAAGTTGGAAAAACCCTAGCAATTAAAAGTTCTCTCTGAATACTTTCCTCATATTTAAAATCATCAACTTTTATAACATTTATCATATTTTCAAATCTTTTTATGATTTGATCAATAATCCAATCATCACCAGATGTTACTAGAGTTAGTCTTGAATAAGAAGGTTTTTCGGTTTCTGCTACACACAAACTTTCAATATTAAAACCTCTTGCAGTAAACAAACCAGCTATTCTTGCCAATACACCTGGTTCATTATCAACCAAAATTGATATTACATGTCTCAAAGTAAATCTCCTCTGTTAAATTAACAATAAAATCATTATATATGAATCAAATAAGAATTTCGATTAATGTAACGCCCTTACGAATCAAAAAGCTTTTAATATTTTTTTCGAAATTACTATTATTTTTTACTCTTATAGATTTAACTCCAAAGGATTTTGCTAGTAATTCATAGTTTGGACCTTTGTATTTACTCTTATGAGTATCATTTAAAACAATTATAGTTAGGTTAATTTTCTGCTCAACTGCAACTATCATCTCTTGCATATTAAATTGGAAATTTTTACCTGATGATATACTAACAACTTTATTTCGTGGTCTAGAAAAAGTCGCCCCAATTGCAGCTGGAAAACCATATCCCGGAGTTCCATTCCCACCAGAAAGAATATTATTTTTGTAATCCGTAATATTTAGAAATTTTTGGAGGTTTACATCTTCATAGCTAAAGTCACTACAATAAATTGTATTTTCAGGTAGCAGTTTGGAAATATTATGCATAACGTATGCCTTAGGATTTGATTTTATTTCTTTATCTTTATTCTTAATATCAAGCATTTTCAATTCCTCTAGCTCTAAAGAATCCCAGGAAAAATTAACATTTTTTTCTTTTAATAATTTATTTAAAAATTCTGTTGAATCACAATGAATATTTAAATTTGATTTTCTTTTATTATTTAGATCTACCTTATCAATATTGATATTAATGACACTCTTATTTTTTAATTCATCCTCTGAAACAATTTTTTTTAAATCACAGCCAATAGAAATTAATAGATCACAATCTTTTAAGAGTTTTGAAGAGGAATCTGATCCATGACTTCCAATTAATCCATAGTTATATTTACTTTTATTTAAAAGGCCCAGTGCTAGTAATGAAGTAACAGCGGGTAATTTAAAATTATTTAATATTTTTTTAATTTTAGAGCTTGAATCAGAACTACATGCGCCTTTCCCAAACAAAAATAAAGGTTTTTTAGAATTTTTAAATTTCTCTATAAAGCTCATATAATCTTTTTTAATTAATGGAAATTTATCTTTGTAGCTTTTAAGTTGAATAGATTTAGGAAACTTAAATTCACTCTCACTAATTAATACATCCTTGGGCATATCAACTAAAACTGGTCCAGTCCTACCTGTATTTGAAATATAAAAAGCCTCTGCAATTGCTTTTGGTAAATCAACAGTTTTTCTTACCAAAGTATTATGTTTTGTACAAGTTCTTGTTATCCCTATATGATCAGCTTCTTGAAATGCATCGCTACCTAAAAAAGGTGTTGGAACTTGTCCTGTAAAGATTAGAACTGGGACCGAATCATCATATGCAGTAGAAATTCCTGTTATTGTATTTGTTGCTGCTGGTCCAGATGTACATAGAATAATTCCAGGTAATCCACTTGCTCTAGAAAATCCATCTGCCATATGAGTTGCAGCTTGTTCATGCCTGGTAAGAATATGTTTTATTTTTTTAGAATATGATGGCATTACATCATAAATTTTTAAAACATATCCTCCTGGGAGACCAAAAATAATTTTAATCCCTAGTTTATATAGGGTTTCAAAGAAAAGTTCTGCTCCTAAAAATTTTTTCATAATTTTTAATTATATATTAATTTTAATTATTAACTACATATGAATGATCATTAATTGGTTTAATGGGTACTGCATTTTGTATAAAAAAATTAATTTCATCCATATTAAGATTATTAAAGTTTTCGGCTGTAAGATTTTGTTTTTGAAAACCTAAGTTAAGTAGATACTCATCAGCCAATATATCTGAAATAAGGACACTGTTTCTAATATTTACATCTTTAAAATTATCTTTTGATATTCTTAAATCATATTCTGAAATAATATTAGTATTTTTCTTAAATCTAGCAAAGGAGTATTTATTATTTCTTATATAAATTGCAACAATTACATCTTTCAAATCATTTTTAGCTAGAAAATTATATGCATAAAAAGATGAAATACCATATATTGGAATATGTAAATTTGAAGCCAAAACATTAGCGACTGTTATTCCAATTCTAAGAGACATTAAATTTCCAGGTCCTGTATTAACTCTTATTTGACTAATATCTTCTAAATTTATTTCTAATTCTTTTATTGCATCATTTAGTAATGGCAACAAAACTTCAAAATGATTCGGCTTATCAGAAAGTAAGATTTTATTTGTTGAGTCATTACCTGAAATGATATTAATACTAGTATTCTTGAGTGATGTATCAATTGATAAAATAGACATGTCTATAAATTGATTTTTTCTTTTATTTGTTTTTCAAGTTGTTTTCTCAAATCATTGTTTTCTAAAAGAAATTTTTGAGCATTGTCTCTTCCTTGGCCAATCCTTTCCCCTGAATAAGAAAACCAAGCGCCTGCTTTATCAACAAAGCCAAATTCAACTCCTAAATCAATTAGTTCACCAAGTTTTGAAATACCCTTTCCAAATATTATATCAACCTCAGCTTCTCTAAAAGGAGGCCCTACTTTGTTTTTCACAACTTTAACCCTTACTCTATTTCCTACAACACTTTCGGGAGTTTTAATCGATGCAATTCTTCTGACATCAAGTCTCACGGAGGAATAAAATTTAAGAGCATTACCACCAGTTGTTGTTTCTGGACTCATATATGAGGGAACCCCTATTTTCATTCGTAATTGATTTATGAAAATAACAGTACATTTAGACCTTGATACAGTAGCAGTTATCTTTCTTAAAGCTTGGGACATCAACCTTGCCTGAAGTCCAACATGAGTATCACCCATCTCCCCGTCTAATTCTGACTTAGGTGTGAGAGCTGCAACTGAATCAACAACAACCATATCTACTGCCGAACTTCTTATTAACTGGTCTACAATTTCTAGAGCTTGCTCACCATAATCAGGTTGAGATATTAGTAGTTCTTCATTTTTAATTCCTATACCCTTGGCATAAGTTGGATCGAAGGCATGCTCAGCATCAACAAAAGCGGTTACACCTCCATTTGCTTGTGTTTCTGCTATTGCGTGCAAAGCTAAAGTGGTCTTCCCTGATGCTTCAGGTCCATAGATTTCAATGATTCTTCCTCTTGGAAATCCACCAACACCTAATGCGCTATCAATACAAATAGATCCTGTAGATATTGAAACAACATCTTTTAATGAGTCACCATCAAGTCTCATAATTGAACCTTTTCCGAACTGTTTTTCTATAGAATTTATAGTGGATTCGATAGCTTTTAATTTATCTTTTGAATCGTCTTTTTCTTGTAAATCTTTTTTAGAATCGGGCAAAAATTTTCTCCTTTTTTTGTAATATACAGTATTTAAACATTTCTTTCCATATTATTTTAAAGTAGGTTTTTTCTTATGAAATCATAAACTTCTAAAGTTGTTCTGAGTTTAATACTTTTTCTAGTTCCAGTAAAAAAATATTTACGTGTAATTATCTTATTATTCAAATAATAAGCTACAAATACAGTACCTACAGGCTTATTTTTTGATCCGCCCGAGGGGCCTGCAATACCTGATACAGCAATACCAATATCACTTTTTGATAATTTAATTAAATTTTTAACCATTACCCTAACAACTTCTCTACTAACAGCCCCATACTTTTTTAATAGACTATCACTAACGTTTAAAATTTTTGTTTTTGCACTATTACTATAAGTGTTTAAGCCAAACCCATATACCTTTGAAGAACCTGATATGTTAGTAAGCTCATTGCTAATCATCCCGCCAGTACATGATTCGGCAAAAGATATTTTCATTCGCTTTTTTAATAGAATGTCAAAAACAACTTGAAACAAAGTTTCTTCTTGATCATATGAAAAAATATATTCATTTAATCTTTTTTTAATTTTATCACATACAATATTTAGTTTTTTATCAGACTCTTTCTTTGATGTTCCATTTGCGAGAACTCTTAAATGGATTTCAAAGTTACTTGGTCTGTAACCAATGTCAGTATTTTTTTTATTAATACCGATTAATTTTTCTGCAACTTCTGACTCAGGTAATCCATATACTTTAATCATTTTATAACTCATGAATTTCTTTGAATCTCTTATACTTTTTTTAATGTCTTTTAAAACATATTTACTAATCATAGCTTTTAACTCTTTTGGTACACCAGGTAGAAAATAAAATTTACTAGATTCTTTAGTCATCATAAAACCATCAGCTGTTCCAAAAGGATTTACAATAATTTTTGATTCATTTGGAAACATAGCTTGTTTTTTGTTAGTAAATGAATATTTTCTTTTCCTATTGAAAAAAATTTTCTTGATTTTCTGCTCAGATTTTTTATTTAATTTAAGCTTTTTATCAAAAAATTTACTAGCGGCTAATCTTGTTAAATCATCATCAGTTGGGCCTAATCCTCCAGTAAAAATTACTATATTAGATCTTAAACTTGCAACATTTAATGCTTTCAAAATATCTTCTAAATTATCACCAATACATTGTTTATATCTAACCTTAGAGCCTGTCTCAAAAATAAGATTTGATAGCCATGAAAAATTGGTATCTTGAGTTATGCCCGATAAAATTTCATCACCAGTAGTAATAATTTCAATATTGTTTTTCATTACAATATTTAATATACCTTGAATCTAACTCCTTAATGCGTAAACTGTTTATTAAAATTGAAAGGATACTAAAATGAATATAGAAAATTGGCTTGAAGGGCAATGGGCATTAATTCTTGGATCTTCTAGTGGCTTTGGTGCTGAGGTTTCAAAAAAATTATCCGATTATGGTGTAAACATAATTGGTGTACATCTTGATAGAAAAGGAACAATGAAAAATGTTGAAGAGATTATTTCTTACATTGAGTCAAATAATGTAATTGCCAAGTTTTACAATATTAATGCAGCAGATGAAGAAAAAAGAAATGAATGTCTTAATGAAATAGAAGATATTATTGGGAATAGTGATAAAAAAATAAAAATACTTCTTCATTCACTTGCTTTTGGATCTCTTAAACCCTATGTTTCTGAAGATAGTTCTAAAAATGTTACCCAAAAAAATATGGATATGACCTTGGATGTTATGGCAAATTCACTAGTATATTGGACACAAGATATTCATCATAGAAGCCTGTTCAGTTCCAATGCAAGTATATTTGCTATGTCTAGTGCTGGAAGTAGAAAAATTTGGCCTACATATGGACCAGTTTCTGCAGCCAAATCAGCTTTAGAATCTCATATTAGACAACTTGCTTTTGAACTTGCACCTGTTGGCATAAGTGCTAATTCTATTTGTGCGGGTGTAACACTTACTCCTGCATTAGAAAAAATACCTGGTAATCAAGATATTGTTGATGGAGCTCTGAGAGCAAACCCTAGTAATAGGTTAACGTTGCCTGAAGATGTTTCAGGAAGTATTGTTGCTTTATCTCATCCTGGAGCTAATTGGATAACTGGAAATATTATAAGAGTTGATGGTGGGGAAGAACTATCTTAAATGAAAAAAGACATTCATCTTTATAATTCTCTTACTAATTCCAAGGAGATATTTAAACCTTTAGTGCCTGGAAATGTAGGAATTTATGTTTGTGGCCCAACTGTTTACTCAAGTTCACATATGGGACATGCAAGGTCTGCAATAGTTTTTGATGTGATTGTTAGATTCCTAAGACAAATTGGTTTTAAAGTTAATTATGTTAAAAACTTTACAGATATAGATGATAAAATTATTGAAAAAGCTAATGAACTTAATCAAAAATCTGAAGATATTGCAAATAAATACAAACAAGAATATATAGAAGATATGAAAAATCTTGGATGTATAAGTCCTGACCACGAACCTTGTGTATCCCAAAATATAAATGGGATTATTGATTTAATAAAAGAAATTATTGATAAAGATTTTGCATATGAAATTAATGGAGATGTTTATTTCCAAATTGATAAATTTAAGGAATATGGAAAGTTATCTAACCAGAGTACAGATTCAATGATTGAAAATAATAGAATAGAATTCAATCCAAATAAAAAAAATCCATTGGATTTTGCATTATGGAAAAAAGTTAAAAATAATGAACCTTCATGGGAAAGTCCATGGGGCAATGGTAGACCAGGGTGGCATATTGAATGCTCAGTTATGAGCTGTAAACATTTAGGTAAAAATTTTGATATCCATGGTGGCGGTAGAGATTTAATTTTTCCTCATCATGAAAACGAAATAGCACAGTCTGAATGTATTAATTCTGGTAATTTTGCAAATTATTGGATTCACAATGGACTGATAAATATTAATAAAGAAAAAATGTCGAAATCACTAGGAAACATGATAAATATAAAAGATGCTTTAACAAGATGGCACCCAATTTTGATAAGAATTTTTTTTCTTTCCCATCATTACAGAACTCCTGTTGATTTATCAGAGGAAAAGTTAATTGAAATAGAAAAGAGTTTAAAAAAAGCAAAAAATAAAATTATGTTATCAAAACCGAAGTCTATTGATTTAACAGATTTTAATAATCTTTGGATGGAAGCAATGCATGATGATTTTAATACAGCGAAAGCAATAGGTATTTTTTTTAAATATATAAATGATGGAAAAATAAATCCTAGTAATATTGATCAGGTAAAAATTTTTGAGCAAGTAATGGGTATCACTAATTGGACATCTATATTTGAACATGATAGTGAAACTAGCAATATTGATTCATCCTTTATTAATAATTTAATTTCTAAAAGAAATGAAGCACGAAAAAATAAAAATTGGGAACTTGCAGATGAATTAAGGAATGAAGCCGAACAAAAAGGATTTATTCTTATTGACGAAAAAGAACAAACTTTATGGAAAACTAAAGACCGATAAGTTCTTTACCCTTTGCTAAAATTGGAGCTTGGGTTTCGCCCCTGCATCCAAACCAGCAAGTAGCACAATCTGTTTTGGTAAAATATCCAGGTTTAAAATCAGTATAATGACAAACCGCAGGCATCTCTGAACATCTTTTTACAAAACCATCAGGTGTAACAGTTATGAAAGAACTACCAGCATTACATTCAGGACCATAGCCTTTTTTAAAAAATTCTGGAATTTGACTCAAGTAATAATCACTAGAAACAATAGTATCTTTCCATTGCTTTTTTAAGCTTATAAGTTCATTAATAACATTTTCAACCTTTTTAACTTCATCTTTAACGAAATGACTATCATTGTTTGCCTTCATAACAGAGTAAGAACTAAAAGAAATATTTGCGCCCCATTCTTTAGCTTGTCTTGCCATATTTGTAATCTCATCAAGATTATCATCCATGATAATTGTATTTATAGAAATTGTTCTTTTTAACTTTTTTGATATCTCGGGGATTAATTTTGAAATATGATCCCATAGTCCTTTCACTCCCCTATTTTCAGAATGTCTATCACCTAAAAAATCTAAAGATATTGCAATTTGATCGATACCAGCTTTATAAAGCTTGGATGCTTTATCCATATTTAATAAATCACCTTTGGTAATGATTCCTGTATAAGTAAAAAAAGATGCTGACTTAATTTGCTTAATAATATCAACTATATCCTTTCTTAACATTGGCTCTCCACCAGTAACCATCACAACTAAAGGGTCAATTTTCTTAATTAAATCTGTATAGTTATCAAGTCTTTCTTCGTTTCTAGTTTGCCAGTAATCACAAAAATCACATCTAGCGTTGCACAACTTTGTTACTTCTAAATTTATTAATTTAGGAGAATTACTTATCTTAGTTTTAATAAATTTAGATAAGCCTAAAGCTGAAAAACTTAGTGAGTCTATAAAAGATTTATTTTTATCTAACATAACAATTATATATAACCAATATTACTATAATGCAAAAAATTTACTAATAATTAAACTATTTAACTTTTAATTATTTTTTAAGAGAATTCTTTAAATTTTACCTATTGGAATGGACTTTTTAGTGGTTTATGATTTTAGTATGAATATCGCAGATAAAAATGAGGCACAAAAAATTGATTACAAAGCATCTAAAGATTTCAAAATGTTACCTATAACTAGAATGGAGGTAGCCGGTTATAAATCTTTTGAAATTATAATGGAAAAACTCAATCCTAAAAAAGTTTTATTAATAATTGGTTTTGGAAATAATGGTGGTGATGGATTAGTAATTGCTAAATATTTACACCTTAGAAATATTTCTGTGGAATTATTCTTCATAAAATCAAATAAAAAAAAGTCATTTGAATATATCAAAAACCAAGAAATTATAAAAAAATTAAAAATTAAAGTATTACAAAAAATAGATAATAAAAAATTAAATGAATTTGATTTAATAATTGATGGAATTTTCGGTATTGGACTTAACAGAAAAATCCTAAAAAATACAAAAACTTATAATTTAATTAATTTAATAAATAAATCTAAAACAAAAGTGTGTTCTCTTGATATACCCTCAGGACAGTGTGCTACAAGCGGTCATGAGTTAGGAATCTCTATAATCTCTGATGTTACGATAACCTATGATATTTTAAAAGTTGGGTTGGTTAATCATCCTGGTTTTAAGAATTCAAGAAAAATTTATATCGTAAATTTGGGAACTCCCGAATCATTAATGAAAGATACAAAAAACTTTTATTTAAATGATATTTTTTTTAAAAATTTAATACTAAAAAGAGATAACTCTTCAAATAAGGGTTCACATGGACATGTTTTAATAATTGGAGGATCAAAGAATATGCCAGGTGCTGTAACAATAGCCGGATTATCTGCCTACAAAGCGGGTTGTGGATTGGTTACAATATGTGTGCCAAAATCAATTTCTGACGTAGTAAAAAAAAATCTACCTGAAGCAATTATAATTGAAATTCCAAACTATAAAGACAATTCAACTTTTGATGATAAAAATTTTATAAATATTCTTAAAAATAAAATTTCTAAATCTCCATCATCAATTATTATTGGCCCTGGAATGTCTTCTCAAGTTAGATTTAAAAATTTAATTAAAAATATTTTATTAGAATTTAATTCGAAAATAATTTTAGATGCTGACGGTCTTAATAGCTTTGGTGAGGATATCAAAACTTTAAAAAAATATAAAAGAGAAATAATTATTACTCCTCATCCAGGTGAAATGAGTAGTCTTTTAAATTCAAAAATTTCAGAAATACAAAATAATAGAGAAATTATATCAAGGAATTTTTCTAAGAAAAATAATTTGATTACAGTTTTGAAAGGCTTTAGAACCGTTATAGCTTTACCAAATGGAAATGTCTATATTAATAGTTCGGGAAATAATGGTATGGCTACGGGGGGAATGGGTGACTCACTTGCTGGTATTATTGGAAGCCTATCTGCTCAAGGCTATAAAATAGAAAATGCCGCAATACTTGGAACTTACTTACATGGAAGAACAGGAGATGCAATATCACAAAAAAATATAAAAAGAGGAATACTAGCAAGGGATATCATTAGTAATCTTTCAAAAACATTTGAGGTTATTAAAAAAGGAGATAGTCAAAGACCTGATTTTTTCATAAATGAATAAAATAATTAAACTCCAGGAACTTTCAAAACTTATAAATGAAATAGATAGAATTAGAAATAAAAGAAATATTATTTTACTTTTTGGTGATTTGGGAGCTGGTAAAACAACTTTTGTTAGAAAATACTGTAACTTTCTGGGGATTAAAGATGTTGTCTCCAGTCCAAGCTTTTTAATTTTAAATACATATGAATTTAAAAATGTTGTAATAAATCATTTAGATCTATACAGGGTTAAAAATGAAGAAGAACTTGATACAATTGGCTTATTTGATATTTTAGAAAATAATCCCAATTTAATATTTATAGAATGGCCTGATAATTATTTAAATCTATTAAAAAAATATCAAAAAAAAATATTGTGTATTTATTTTAAATTTATAGAAGATAATATTAATGCAAGAGAAATAGATATAAAATAAAATGAAAATAATTGTACAGAAATATGGTGGTACTAGTGTTGCAAATATTAGCAAAATAAAAAAAATTGCTAGTAACATTAAGAGTTTAAAAAAAGATAAATTAAATTTAGTTATTGTTGTCTCAGCAATGGCGGGAGAGACGGATAAATTATTAAATTTAATTAATTCTATTTCTAAAATTCCTAATGGAAAGGAATATGATAATATTATTTCAACAGGTGAAAGAGTTTCATCAAGTCTTTTGGCTATGGCTCTGATGGAAATAAATATAAATGCTATAACATTAGGACCCGAAAAAATAAATATATTAACTACAAATACACATATGAAAGCAACTATCCAATCCGTTGATACCAAAGAGATTAAAAAATTTCTTAAAAAAGACTATGTAGTTATTATTCCTGGGTTTCAGGGAATTAATAACAATAGAGATGTAACCACTTTGGGTAGAGGTGGTTCAGATTTATCAGCTGTGGCAATAGCAGGAGCCATAAATGCTGAAAAATGTGAATTATTAAAAGATGATGTAGATGGAATATATACTACTGATCCAAGTCTTTACAAGAGGGCAAAAAAAATTAATTATATTTCTTATCAAGAAATGTTAGAAATGTCCAGCTTAGGGTCAAAAGTTTTACAATCTAAAGCTGTCGAACTAGCGAATAAATTAGACATAAAATTAAATGTAAGATCAACATTTAATTTAGAAAAGAAAGGAACAATAGTTATGAATGAAAAAGAAATTCCAACAAAAGAAAAAAAAATTGTATCTGGTATTACACATGATCTTAAACAAGCAAAAATTTCAATAATAGGCATTAAAGATACTCCTGGAATAGCCAGCAAAATATTTAAACCTATCGGGGAAGCTGGAATTGTAGTTGATATGATAGTCCAAAATATTAGTACCCAAGGTGAAACTGATCTAACTTTTACAGTACCGAAAGAGGACGTTAACAAAACAGTTAAAATCCTAAAAGAAAATAAATCTAAGTTAACTTATTCAGATTTAATAAAAGATGAAAAAATTGCTTTAATATCTATTGTGGGTGCAGGAATGAAAATATATACAGGAGTAGCAACAAGAATGTTTACTGCACTAGCAAAGGCTAAAATAAACATAACTATGATAAGTACTTCTGAAATTAAAATATCATGTGTTATTAATAAATCTGCTTGTAAGAAAGCGATAAAGGGGTTGCATAGGGAGTTCAATTTAGGTTGATGAAAAAAAAAGTTGATGCTTATGATGTAACTTTAAGAGATGGGACTCAGGGTGAAGGTATATCATTTTCGGTTGAAGATAAAATAAGAGTTGCACATGAAATTGATGAATTGGGTGTTAAATATATTGAAGGCGGATGGCCTGGGTCAAATAATAGAGACGAAGAATTTTTTGAAAAAATAAAAAAAGAAAAATTAATTAACTCTCAAATAACATCATTTGGAAGCACCAGAAGAGCTGGTAATACATGTGATGAAGATATAAATTTACAATCCTTATTAAAATCAGAAACTCCTGTAATTACAATAGTTGGAAAAACATGGGATTTTCATGTAGAAAAAGCATTAAAAATATCTAATGATGAAAATCTTGAAATAATATCCGATTCGGTAGAATATCTTAAAACAAGAACAAATGAGGTTTTTTTTGACGCTGAGCATTTTTTTGATGGTTATAAATCAAATTCCAAATATGCTTTATCAACTTTAAAAGCGGCATATGATAGTGGTATTGATGGTCTTATATTATGTGACACTAACGGAGGTACTACACCTTGGGAGATTTCTGAAATAGTTACAGATGTTGTTAAAAAATTTAAAAAAACAATAATTGGAATACACACTCATAATGATTCAGACTTTGGAGTAGCAAATGCAATCCAAGCTGTACTAAGTGGAGCAACACAAGTTCAAGGAACTATTAACGGCTATGGAGAGAGATGTGGTAATGCTAATTTGTGCTCCATCATTGCGAATTTAAATTTAAAAATGAATATAAATTGTATACCAGAGGAGAATCTCAGAAAACTTTCTGATGTTTCGAATTTTATTAACGAACTTGCGAATTTGCCAATAAATAATAAATTACCATTCGTTGGTAAAAGTGCTTTTGCTCATAAAGGTGGTATTCATGTAAGTGCAGTCATGAGAGATTCAGCCACTTATGAGCATATTGAGCCAAATACAGTTGGAAATAAAAGACGAGTTTTAGTTTCTGATTTATCAGGAAAAAGTAATATCATATATAAACTTAAAGAACTTGGAATTGAAGATATAGCTGATGATAAGCTATCCATGATATTAAAACAATTAAAGTCACTTGAAAACGAAGGTTATGAATTTGAGAATGTTGATGCATCATTTGAATTATTAGTAAAAAAAATATCAGGCAGATATAAATCTAAAATTGAGTTACTTGAAACCGAGATAAATACTAGACAAATAATTCCATCTTCGGAATCATCAGCAAGAGTTAAAATAAAAATTAAGAATGAGACCATAGAAAATAGCGCCAAAGGGTCAGGTCCTGTTAATGCACTTGATAATGCACTGAGAGAAATCTTGATAGAAAAATATCCTAACCTTAAGAATCTAACATTAAAGGATTACAGAGTTAGAGTCGTCTCAGGTAGTAAAGGAACAGAATCATTGGTTAGAGTCATAATTGAAACCAGTGATATGAAAGACTCGTGGTCAACAATCGGAGTTTCTGCGGATATTGTTCAAGCAAGTTGGAAAGCCCTAATTGACAGCTTTGAATATAAGCTTATGAACCAACCTTCTTAGACCTTATGTGTTTTTCAAATGATAATTTAAATTCTTCTTGAACTTTTTTACTAGCTCTTTCAATAGGACCTAGTACCATCTTATTGTATATTTCAAATGCTAAGTCCTCTAAAGCTTTATCTTTATTGTTTCTAGCTAATCTAAGACAAATGACTGATAGATAAAAGATGGATTTAAACAAAGATTTTTTTGCCTGGTTAACATTATATTTTTCTAAAAGTTCATTTGCATCATTCATTGCAAATAAGCTTTGACTAGCAAAAAGCGATAATAAATTATTTAGTTCTTTAGAATTTTTTGTCTCTATAACTTTTAAAATAGGTGCTTCAAGTACGCCAGACAATTTATCATCTTGCTCGAATAATAAAATAGCCATTTCTTTAATTTTATTATCATCATGGCTGGTCATTATATCTTGTATAGCATCTTTAACATAATCTAAAGCATATGAGTCTCTTATCTCTTCCAACCTTAAACCTTTTCGCTTAAGATCTTTGATCTCAATAATTTTATTTATTGTATCTATCGGGTAAGAAATTTCTGGGGGTAAATCATTTGAGGACTGAGCTTTAATCCTTGGCGGTGGAATAAGTCCCAGTTCAGAATACATGCTAACTGTTGCTTTTGGATCAGGTCCTAAGGCAATTTCTTTTTCTTGCAAATTAACTATTAAGTCATGCAATGAAACAGTCTTCATATTAAATATTATTACCTTTATTAATAATATTTCAAAAACTATAATTTTAAACAACGAAATTTTCAAAGATTTTATTTTTATATATTTTTCCATAAAATGGAACATGACTATTTAGAGTAAATGGTCTATCTTTGAAAAAGATTCTTACTTTTAACTTTAATTCTTTGTTTTCTAGTACTTCATATTCTTTATTATCTAAGTCAAAAACAGTTTTATCAATGAGATAATTATTTTCTAATAAATAATTTTCATGAACTTCAATGGATATAGCAGAATTTTTTTTATTTAGATCTATAAGATCATAAAATAAAAAAAATCTATATTTTTTATCAAATATTGTTAAACAATATAAGCGAATATTTTTATATTTTAGACCTATTAATTTCATTTATATAAAACATTATTCCTTTTAAAGTAAGTTCTTGATCTATTATAAAATCTTTTGGTAGAAACTTACTAAATATATTTGATAAACCACCAGTGATTAATGTTTGAAATTTTTTATTATATTCTTTTTGGATTTTTTTCACTAAACCTTCAAACATTATAGAATTACTATAAATAAAACCTGATGATAAACATTGAGCAGTAGATTTACCTAGAATCTTTTTACTTATTAAAAGATCATGATTTCCAATCATGGATGTATTTGAAATTAAAGTACTATATGAGGTTAGCGGACCACTAAATATTTGACCACCTAAATATTCAAAATCTGAAGATACTACATCAACAGTTGTTGCAGTCCCAATATCAATAATTATTAAATTTTTATTATTTAAAATATATTTAGCACCAATACAGTTAAAGAATCTGTCTGACCCAAACTTATGAATTTCTTTATATTTAATTTTAAAGTTTTTAAAATCATAGTTTTTAAGAATTTTTACATCTAATTGTGGAAATATTTTTCTAATAGTTTTTTTTGTGATATTCAATATCTTCAAATTTACAGATGAAATAAATATTTTTTCAATTTTATTTTTTTTAAAATTGACTAATATATTTTTTAAATTCTTTTCATAATCTTTAATTTTTTTATTTTCAATTTTTTTTATATTTTTAATCGATATGCCTTTATTCAGGCATATTTTTGTCATCGAATTACCTATATCTAATAACATTTTCATATAATACTATTATATCATTATTGACAAAGCCTTATATTTTGTAAAAATATTAGGGTTGGAGGAATTTCCATGGATAAACTAAAAAGAATATGTTGGGACTGCCCAGGTGAACCAGTAAGTAGCTGGGAAGTTAAAAAAGCTCAAGAAAGACGTGAAGGTCATCTTTACACTATTTCTTGTACTCAATGTAACAAAGAGTCTCAGGTTTTCGGTTGGATGATTGGCTGTGATTGTGAAATTTGTAAAAATCAGTCAGTCGGTGCTGCAAAATAATTATATATAGAGGATATAATGGATAACAGGTCAATCAATCCTTATGATTTAAGGATGTTAAATATTTATTTGCAAGAGAACAGGATCAGCAAAGAAGAATATGATAAATTTGTTGCTGAGTTAGATGATGTAACAGAAAATATGGAAGAAGTTAAAATAGAATTAAGTGAAGATGAAGAAAAGAAAGAAGACTTGGAGTCTTTATGAATTTCGAATATAAAATTCTTAAGTTAGAAGAATTACAAACGCCATCATCTCACGAATTAGACATATATGAAAACTCTGCTCGTGAAGATATTGACACTTTAATTATGGATAAATTAAATAATCTGGGAAAAGATGGATGGGAACTTGTTTCTGTTTTAAATGACAGGTTTTTTCTGAAGAAAAGCGTTTAAAAATAATGGGAAAAGCTGATGCTATAATATTAGCACTTAGAGATGGGTGGCTAAAACTTAAAAAAAGCCGTAATTCATTAAGAGAGCAGTATAATAATATAAAACCTTCTGACGAAAACAGTGAAGACATAAGAGAAGAATTTGAAGGAGCAAAAAAAATTTACGATGCTCATCTTCAAAACATTTCAACTAATATAAAGAATGACTTTTATTCACTGCAAGATGTTAAAAATATAGACCCAGAGTTAGCAGAAGAGCTAGAACCTTTTTTAGAGGATTAATAATTCTAATATCCAAAATATACTAATATCATTCCAATTAATATTGCTAGGAATGAAAAAGGTTTTCTTTTTATAAGATCAATTAATTGAATCATACTAATATAATATCAATATTAGAAAAAAAATGTAATATTAGATATAAATAAAAACATATGATATTAAAAAAATGAGTAATTTAAATAAATTTTTAATTATTTTTGGAATATTAATATTGATTTTAGGTCAAGGTGGAATACTTGGCGCTTTTTTTGGTTTTATAATTGCTTTATTCAGAGTTCCGGCTTTCGTAGGAATTCTAATTATAGGTTTGGCCATATTCCTGCATTACAATAAAAGGAAAGAAAAATAGAATGTTTTTTTTTAATTTACCTGGTGGATGTTTATTAAATATTATTCTTTTTATTACTTTATATAATTTATTTTAAGGATGATTCTAAATGGGAATGAGTGTAGACGAACTTAATCAAATTAAAAATAATTATATTAAAGAAGAGTTAAATTTACTATTTCTTGAAAATTTTAAAAAATTAAGAAATGATAAAAATCATTCTATAGTTTCTTTTAAATATAATAATTTTTATTTTCATTTTGAATTCAAAAAATCTGATGAGAAAATTAATCCTAATGATTTAGCAAGTTTATATGAAAAAATAATAATTAAAGATACCAAAGAAGAATATAAGTTTTATTACAAAAACGATGAAATAAATATTGCAGAGATAATTTCTAATAGAATTAAATGGATTATGGACAGGGTTTAAATCCTCTTAATCGCAAAACTAAGATTCTCTGTTTGATCTATTGTTAGAAAAACCATTTCCCAAGAATATTCAACACAAAATTTATGAACAGCTTCAATAACACCATATCTATAAGTTTTTTTCCAATTACCCATCATATAATCATGGCCTGAAATAATTCCATTTCTTTTAACTTTTGATTTCCAAGTTATTAATTCTTTATAAGTTGTATTAAAGCTATGATCGGTATCAATATAAATCCAGTCAAAAAAATTATCATTGAAATTTGAAACTACATTTATAGAATCGTCACGAAAAATTTTAACTTCATCTTTTTTTAATTGATCATAAAATCTGTTTTTAACAATATTGAATTTTTTTTCACCATATCTTTTTGAAGACCATAAATCTATCAGATATAGGTATTCGGGATCACACTTTTTATATAACCTTTCACTGAAGTCACCTTCATCCACACCAATCTCTGCTAATATAGAATTTTTAGGAATTTTATCCAGTAACTCTTCTCTGTTTAATAAAAGTTCGCAATTTTGCATATGCTTTTTTTCTAAGCTAACTTTGGGAATCGAATCCTCAACAGACAATCTACTTTTAAATAGATTTTTTATTTTATTTATAACCATATAATGTTGGTAAAATTACTTTATGTTGTGGATTCACGCAAGAATTTCTTTATCTCTAAAAGATAAGATAATTGCAAAAATAATAAGAAAATATGATGGAGAGCTAATTACCAAGAACGATCCATTTTATTCCTTATGTAAATCAATTGTAGGGCAACAAGTATCTGTAGCCTCAGCCGAGGCTGTTTGGAGAAGATTAAATATAAAAATAAAACAAATAACACCTAAAAATATCAGAAATCTCTCAGATAAAGAATTAAAATCATGTGGTTTTTCAAGACAAAAGATTACTTATATAAAGGAACTCGCTAATAATTTTATAAATAAGAATTTTAATTTAAATAAATTAAAAAATATGAATGATGAGGATGCAATCAATTATCTTTCCTTAAATAAAGGGATTGGAAAATGGTCTTCAGAAATGTTTTTATTATTTAATCAAAATAGATTAAATATTTTTCCAATTCAAGATATTGGATTTTTAAAAGGAATATCAAAAAATTATAAAATTCAGTATCCACCTAATCAGAAATATCTTAATCTTCTTAGAAATAAATGGAACCCTTACTGCAGTGTTGGCACATGGTACATATGGCGAACTGTAGATCCTGAAATTGTTCAGTATTAATTTTTTTGATTTTAATGTTAAAATTATTATATGAAAAATTTTTTTATAATTTTTTTTTTAATTTTGTTTTCAAGTTCAGTTTTTGCCAATTATAAATATTCATTTGAAGAATGTCTACAGATTTCAGATGGTGTTAATGCTGAAACTCCCATGGTATTAAGTGATGAGTTAGTGATGGATTTTACAACGTGTATGTCTTTTGATGATGGTGCGAGGCTTATATATATGTATCAAACCTCATGGTCTAAAAATCAATTAGGTCCAGGTTACAAACAAAGAGCTACGAAAAATATGTGTGAAAATCCTGATACATATAATTTGCTTTTAGGCTTAAAGGACGTTCAGTATCAGTTTAGCTCTTTTTCAGGTGAATTCATTAACAATATAACTTTAAAAGCTGATGAGTGCAGATAGATTTATTTTAAGTAAAAATAAATATATGATGTAAAAAAAACAATCAGAATAGTAAATAGAAGCCTAATCATAGTTATATTGAAATGAACATGTAAATTTCCAACAAAATTATTGAAGTTAAAATTATTTTAGTTGTTTTACACATATTAATAAATTAACTAATTATAATATTTTTAAAACTATTGTTTATCTTGAATAACTTTTATAGTAATAACTTTATTATCAATATTAGAATATTGATAAGCTAATTGAATATTCAAAAAAACTAAACTTATTCCTATAATTGCTAATAAAATTTTATAAACTTTATCCATAAAAATATTATATATCAAAATTGGTCTTTTCTTTTATCAAACCAATAATTATTATTAATTTTTTTAATTAAATCTCCAGTGGCAAACCAATCATCAAAAACACAAATTTCACCTTTAACAAAAAGTTCATTATTAATTATCTTGGTGTTAATAAAAGATGTATCTCCCATTAATGAATAACCCTCTAAATAATCTATTTGCATACCTTTTTTAAAAATTTTATTAATAGCGATGGGTCCAACCTCGCTCATACCCCAATTTACTATAAAAGTGCAATCTTTATTAATAAAATCTTGAATACAATCATGCGAAACTCTATCACTTCCACAAGTAATAACTATCCCAGATAAATCTAAGTCTCTCCAAGATTTAGTTTTTGTTACAGCTTCTGCCATGCCGGGTGTAAGATGTGAATGAGTAAACTTGTTGATAATTTGTACCCATCTAAATGCATTAAAATTTTCTATTTTTACTTCGGCATCAATCTCAAAAGCAGGAAGTGTTTGGGCAAGCAATCCGCCTGCGTGATCTAGTTTACAAACAGTTAAAATTTTACTTTTTTTATTAATTTCTTGAACATCTCTTGCAATCTTATTTGCTGCCTTTATTTTACTTACTGGTTGATAAATTGGTTTACTTGGACCAGTAGTTCCACTGGAATGAATAATAGTTCCTTCGCTAAGAATCTTTGTTAAGTTCATTTTTAAGTTTTTTCCAATCAGGGTGTTGTGGTAAATATTTGTGTAATCCAATAGCTTGATTAATGACCATTTCTAACAATTTAAAATTAAACAAAGGTGGTAAAAATGCATGAATTAAGCTTGCTAAAGCCATTAGAAATTGCTTACATGCTTCTCTAATACCAATAGTCATATGTGTAAAATAAAGAAATAATATATTTTTCTTGGGCCTATTATTCAATGAATCTGCAATTCTTAGATGATTTAATTCAAACCATGATTTCATAAAACTAATATAACTATCAAATTTTAAATTTCATTTATTTATATAAATCAAAATAAAGAATATGATAAAATAAAATTTTTATTCCCATTCAATAGTACTTGGTGGCTTATTTGAAATATCAAAAACAACTTTATTTATACCTTTAACCGAGTTAATAATTTCTGAAGAAATTAAATCTAAAACATCATATGGAATTCTAGACCAACTGGCTGTCATGCCATCTGTACTATTAACTGCTCTAATAGCTATAGTATTTTCATAGGTTCTTTCATCGCCCATTACACCAACAGTCTTAATAGGAATTAATACACAAAAAGCCTGCCATATTTGATCATATAATTTTTTTTCTTTTAATAATCTTGTATAGATATCATCTGCCTCTTGAAGAATTTTAACTCTTTCCTCTGTTACTTCTCCAAGTATTCTTATTGCTAAACCAGGGCCTGGAAATGGATGCCTTCCAATCAAATCTTTTTCTATACCCAAGCTTTTTCCTAAAACTCTTACTTCATCTTTAAATAAATCTCTCAAAGGTTCGACTAATGATAGTTTCATTCTTTTGGGTAAACCACCAACATTATGATGAGATTTTATAACTGCTGAAGGACCACTTATGCTAACGCTTTCTATTACATCAGGATATAGAGTTCCTTGAACAAGAAAATCAGCATTAGTTTTATTCGCTTCTTTTTCAAAAAGTTCAATAAAAGTTTTACCAATAATTTTTCTTTTCTTTTCCGGATTTGTAATACCTTTTAATCTTTTAAAAAATAATTTTGAGGCATTTATAATCTTAGGATTTACTCCAAGTTTCTTTAAATTTGGAATAATTAACTTTACTTCATTTTTTCTCATTAGACCTGTATCAACTATAAATGATTTAAGCTTTGAACCTATAGCTTTGGCTACCAATACTGAGGAAACACTTGAATCAACTCCTCCAGAAATTGCAGATATTGCTCTTCCATTTCCAATCTGTTTCTTTATTTCAGCTGTTTTATTTTTTATTAATTTTCCTGGCCTCCAATTACTTTTACATTTTGCAATGTTAAAAATAAAGTTTGAAAGAAAATCTTTACCAAAAGATGTATGAACAACCTCTGGATGAAATTGAGTTCCAAAAATATTTTTATTTTTATGCTTAAAAAGAGCAATAGATCCAAACTCTGACTTTGCTAAACCTTCAAGATTCTTTCCAAGCTTAACAATTGTGTCGCCGTGTGACATCCATGAGACACTATTATTTTTTATCCCCAATAAAATTTTATGATTTTTATTTTTTATTAATTTTGCTGGTCCAAACTCTCTAATTTTAGATTTTTTTACATTTGATTTATAAATTTTAGATATCAACTGTGCACCATAGCATATTCCTAATATTGGTAAATTTATATCTAATAATTTTTTATCAAATAACGGTGGTTTCTTATCATAAATACTTGCAGGGCTACCCGAGAATATTATGCAATCAGGTTTTAATTGTTTAATTTTATCTATGTTAGTATCGTATGAAATAATTTCACAATAGACATTAAGTTCTCTGACATTTCTCGCAATCAATTTTGTAACTTGGGAACCAAAATCTAGAATAAGAACTTTGCTATACATATTTAATCTAATGAATAATTAGGAGCTTCTCTGCTTATATCAACATCATGAACATGACTTTCTTTAAGGCCAGCACCTGTTAATTTTAAAAACTTTGCTTTCTTAAGATCATTTAAATTCTTTGAGCCTGTATACCCCATCCCTGCCTTTAAGCCTCCGACTAATTGAAATACTACCTTACCGATTGCACCTCTATATGGGACTCTACCTTCAATCCCTTCTGGGACTAATTTAGAATCAATAATATCATCTTGATAATATCTATCTTTACTACCCTCTTTCATTGCTTCAATTGAACCCATTCCCCTGTAAGTTTTATAAGATCTACCTTGATATAAAACTAAGTCTCCTGGAGACTCATCTGTTCCAGCCAACAAATTTCCGACCATCACACAATCTGCTCCAGCTGCTAGAGCTTTCGTTATATCTCCAGAAAATTTAATGCCACCATCTGCTATAACAGGAATTTTAGATTTTTTAGCAACTTCAACAACATCCATGATTGCTGTCATTTGAGGAACACCAATACCTGCAATAATTCTTGTAGTGCAAATAGAACCTGGACCAATTCCAACCTTAATAGCATCAACTCCCACAGATATTAAAGCTTTAGCTGCGTCTGAAGTTGCAATATTTCCTGCCACAATTTGAAGATTTTTATATCTTTTTTTAATTAATTTTATAGAATCTAAAACTTTTTTAGAATGTGCATGCGCAGTATCAATAAAAACTATATCCAAATCACTTTTTACAAGACTTTCTACTCTTGTAAGCATATCATTTCCAACACCAATAGCTGCAGCTGCCAAAAGTCTTCCGTGTTTATCTTTGGAAGAATTTGGAAATTGCTTACTCTTTTCAATATCTTTCATTGTAATCAAACCTTGTAAAACAAAGTTCTTATTTACAACTGGCAATTTCTCGATCTTGTATTTATTTAAAAGTTCTCTTGCCTCATTTGATTTAATTCCAACCTCTACAGTTACTAAATTTTTTTTCGGCGTCATTAAATTTTTAACTTTTAAATGTAAATTTTTCTCATATCTAAGATCTCGCATAGTAATTATTCCAAGTAACTTCCCACCATTTTGAGTCACAGGTAACCCTGTAAAGTTTTTAGTTGTCATTGTTTCTAGAGCTTCTATGCCAGTTGCATCAGGAGATATAGTATGAGGAGCAATAATCATACCACCTTCATATTTTTTTACTTTTTCAACTTCCATAGACTGGTCTTCAACAGATAAGTTCTTATGAATAACTCCGAGTCCACCTTCCTGTGCCATAGCTATTGCAGTCTTGGCTTCTGTTACAGTATCCATTGCTGCACTTATAACAGGAATATTTAATTTAATTTTTTTGGTTAATTGAGTTTTAACATTTACTTCGGACGGCATTATTGTTGAATATGCAGGAATTAAAAGCACATCATCAAAAGTTAAGGATTCTTTTATGTTTTTACTGCTAGCTATTTTTTACTCCTCTTCCCTTTAGCTGAAGTTTTTTTTGTGGCTACCTTCTTTTTTACTGGTTTTTTATTAACAGTTTTTTTTGTTGCCGCTTTTTTAGCTATTGGAGATTTTTTTGTTGTAGCTTTCTTTTTGACAGTATCTTTCTTAGAAGATTTTTTTTCTTTTGTTTTCTCAGATTTTGCCTTACTTTTTTTGTTATCCGTAGAACCAGTTTTAGATTTCTTACTAGGTTTTTCTTCCACAACTTCTTCTTTAACTTCTATAAATTCTTGAATACTTACTTGATTAACGAATTCAACAACTTTTTTTCTAAAGTCAGGAATAGCTCCAACTTCAAATTCAATTTCTTGGATTTTAGCATTGGTCGTAATTTTAATAGGCACAACCCCTGCATAGGTTGAATCGTCAATTTTTTCAAAACCTGTTGATTTTAAAATTTGCTTTTGAATGATAGGAAGAAAGATTTTTCCAAGTAAAGTTACTTCTTCAGGCAACAAGCCATCTTGAGTTACACTTATTTTAACAGTAGTCTCTCTCATGCTTTATTTTAACCTTTTTCCTTACAATATTAAAAATAAATTTAATTGATTCTACTTAATTACGTTTAAAAACACAAATTATATCAAAAATGTAATAAATAGTTCTAAAAAATTTTTTTTGTGCTATATTTTTTACTTTTAAGAGGTTCAAATGGGATTATCAAAAAATCAGATTGGAAGATATAGTAGGCATTTAATAATGCCGGAAGTTGGAGTTAAAGGCCAGGAAAAATTAACTGAAGCTAAAGTATTATGTATAGGTGCTGGTGGGCTTGGATCACCACTTGCTTTATATTTAGCGTCTGCCGGTATAGGTACAATTGGTATAGTAGATTTCGATGTTGTTGATTTAAGCAATCTACAAAGACAAATACTTCATGCTGAAGATAGGGTTGGTGAATTAAAAGTTGAATCCGCAAAGAAAAGATTATTAGAATTAAATTCGGATATAAACATTAATACCTATAACATAAGATTGTCTGCAGATAATGCATTAGATATTTTTAAAGATTACGATGTAATTGTCGATGGAACAGATAATTTTGCAACAAGATATCTTGTAAATGATGCCTGTGTTTTACTTAATAAACCTAATGTTTATGGAAGTATATTTAGGTTTGAAGGCCAAGCAACAGTTTTTAATTATAAAGATGGTCCTCACTATAGAGATTTATATCCAGAACCCCCACCTCCTGGCATGGTACCATCATGTGCGGAAGGAGGAGTTTTAGGAATACTTCCTGGAATAATTGGTGTTATCCAAGCAACTGAAACAGTAAAAATATTATTAGGAGTTGGAGAAACTTTAAGTGGAAGGCTCCTTTTGTATGATTCACTAAAAATGTCATTCAGAGAAATAAAATTAAGAAAAAATCCAGATACTCCAAAGATTGAAAAGCTTATTAATTATGAGGAATTTTGTGGAATAAACAATAAAGAGGAATCAGAAAGTGAATTGGAAATCTCTGTTGATGAGTTAAATACTATCAAAGCCTCAAATAGTAAAGTAAAACTCTTAGATGTTAGAGAACCAGGAGAATATGAAATCTGTAATTTAAATGACTCTAAGTTAATACCTCTAGGTGATTTAACTTCACGAATACATGAACTTGACTTGGCTGATGATATTATTGTTTATTGTCATCATGGAATGAGAAGTTTACAAGCAACTAGAATTCTAAAAGGTATGGGATACACAAAAGTTAGAAGTCTTGCAGGTGGAATTGATGCATGGGCTGCAAAATTTGATGAAAAAATGCCGAGATATTAATCTTCTTGAATTTTTCCATATTTATTTTCCAATTCATCACCTTTTATAAATCCGCAATTAACAAAAATATATATTCTTGTTGCCAAAATAACTAGAACATAAAATTTAATTATTGCCTCTGAAACGAATCCAAATTGATAAGGGATAGAAAGTAAATATGGGATTAAAGCAATTAAACCATTAATAGATCTGTCTTGTAGTCTTTTTGCATCTAAAAAAACACCTAAAAAAGAAACAACTAGGACAAAAAATTGAATAAATTTCTCTATTTCTGGGTCGCCATAGTCTAAAGCTTCCATGATACTTCCAAGTGGAATAAGAACCAAAATAGCCACAACAATTAAAAAAATTTGTGAATACCACCAGGTTTTACGATTTATTCTCCCATCAAGTGAAAAGAAAAGGAAAAATAAAAACTTTTTATCTAAAAATTTTTTAATATCCATTTTTATAAATTATATAATACATAAATATTTTAAATGGGCGAAAAGGGACTTGAACCCTTACGAATCGAAATTCAATGGCTTTTGAGGCCACCGCGTCTACCAGTTCCGCCACTCGCCCTTATCTTTTACTTAAAAATAATTTATACCAATAAATTGCATTTATTACTAAGCCATGAGTAATTTTTTTATTGATAATTAATTCCTCTAATTTATCCAAATGAATACTTTTTACTTTTGTAAACTCACTTCCAGAATTTTGCGGGGTTGATATACATTCAACATCTTCAGCTAGATAAGTATGACAAGAATTATTTAAAATTGCAGGATTTGGGTGAACGAATCCTAGCTTTTTCCAACTTTTAGATTTATATCCAGTTTCTTCAAAAAGCTCTCTTTTGGCGGATTTCAAAACTGTTTCTCCACTATCAATCATTCCACCTGGTAATTCTAGTGTAATAGAGTCTGTACCTGCCCTGTATTGTTCAACGAATATGACTTCGTTTTTCTTTGTAATTGGTAATATATTAATCCAATCCGCAGAATCAAAAATGTAAAAATTAAACTCTTTTTTTCCATTTGTGTAGGGGGATTGAATTTTATACTTATACAAATCAAATATTTTTAGATTATTAAGATATTCTTTATTTACGATTTCCCACTTTTTCATATAAAAAAATTTACCTGAAATTAATTTAATTAATATTAATAAAGCTTATTTTAATTTAAATGTTAAAATATTTTTATTGGAGAGTTGGCCGAGTGGCCGAAGGCGCACGCTTGGAAAGCGTGTAGAGGTTCAACCCTCTCGTGGGTTCGAATCCCACACTCTCCGAAAATTTTCGTCGGCTTGTGAATTCCGCCAGGACAGAAATGTAGCAACGGTAGCAGGCCGGCCCAATTATGTTATGTCGTATATAGTTTTAGCAAGAAAATATAGACCAAAGACTTTTAAAGAAGTTATTGGTCAAGAAACCCCAATTACTATTCTAGAGAGTTTTATATCAAATAATTCAATTCCGCATGCATTAATTTTTTGTGGATCAAGAGGTATAGGAAAAACTTCAATGGCTAGAATTTTTGCAAAAGCTATTAATTCTAATGAAATATCTGAGGATTCTGATATTGCTTCTGATATTGATAATGGAAAATGCTTAGATGTCATAGAAATTGATGCAGCTTCAAATAACGGTGTCGATCAAATTCGTGAAGTTATCGAAATTTCAAATTATTCACCAATTAAATGCAGCCATAAAGTATTTATAATAGATGAAGTCCATATGCTTTCTAAAGCTGCATTCAATGCTTTATTAAAAACTCTTGAAGAGCCAAATAAAAATACTGTTTTTATATTGGCTACTACTGAAGTTGAAAAAATACCTTTAACAATATCATCAAGGTGCCAAGTTATAAACTTTAAAAGTTTGAATGCTGAAAAATTAAATAATTTAATTGAGACTGTCTGTAATAATGAAAAAATTATAATTGATAATGATTCTATTAATTTGATTTCACAAGAAGCCAACGGATCAGCAAGAGACTCGCTGAGTATTTTAGAACTATTATCAAATAGTTTAGATAGTGAAATTTCTTTTTCAGAGGCAATAAAAAAACTTGGTATTGCTCCAAAAAATAAAGTAATTGAAATTACCAAAGAAATTTTAGATTCTAATACTAAGAAGGCATTAGAAATTATATCTGAAATTAGAAAATCAGGACTTGATAGTAAAAAATTTATCAATCAAATTTTATATTTTATTAGAAATATAATTTACTCAAAACTTAATGTGGATACCGAGGATTCTTCGGTAGAAATTCTAAATGATAAGGTCCTTGCTGAATTTGAAAACTATAATCTTCATGAAATTGAAAACATATTTGATAATTTAATTAATTCTTATGAAAAAATATACAAGAGTTCAAATTCTGATGTTTTAATTGAAACAACTATCATCAAATTATGTCTTATCTCGGATTATTTCAAAATTGAAGATTTAAATAACAATGATAAATCCAAAGCCGTTTCAACCGATTCAAAAAAAAAAGTTAAAAAAACAAAAAGTAATAATTTAAAAAAAAATTTATTGAATAAAGATGTTGAGCCTAATAAATCCGATATAATAAATGGCTCTAATGATACCAATTTAGAAAATAATGAAGCTAGTCATGACAATTTTAATTTTAAAGAAAATAAAGATAGACTATTTGAATCAAAATCTATTAAAAATTTGTTTGAAAATTTTGATTGTAGGATTTTAGAGGTAGAAAAGGAGAATTAAAATGAAAATGCCAGGTAATTTAAATATGAAAAATATGATGAAGCAAGCAGAAAAAATGAAAAAACAAATGGAGGAGGCTCAAGAAAATGCGGGAAATGAGATTGTTGAATGTTCGGCAGGAGGTGGGATGGTAAAAGTTACTGCTAAAGCAAAGGGAGAAATTGTATCAATTCATATAGAAGATGAAATAATTTCATCCGGAGATAAAGAAATGATTCAAGATTTGATCCAAGCAGCTGTAAACGAATCAATTGATAGAGGAAAAGAAAAAATAAAAGAAAAAATGGATGGTATAGCCGCTTCTATGGGTATCCCGCCTGGAATGCTATAAAGAATATGAGTGAGAAAATATTAGGAAAAGAATTTGATAAACTAATTGAATCTTTATCAAAACTTCCTAGCATAGGAGAAAAAACGGCTTCTAGATTGGCCCTATATTTAATGAAAAATCCCCCGGATCTTACTTTGCAAATTGCAAAATCAATGGTTGAAGCCAGAAAAAAAGTTAAGATTTGCCATATTTGTAATAATTTCATTTTTAATAAATCTTGCATATGTTCTGATAAATCCCGAAATAAAAAATTACTCTGTATTGTCGAAAATGTATTTGATTTAATATCAATTGAACAAGGTGGACATTACAACGGTCAATATCATGTATTGCAAGGTCTCTTATCCGCAAGTAAAGGCGTAAGCCCTAAAGATTTAAATATTGAGAAATTAATATCAAAAATAAAAAAAACCAATTATGATGAAATTATTTTTGCTACTGATCCCACAAGTGATGGTGAATTTACCGCTCAATTTATTTTTGGTGAGATAAAAAACTACTGTAAATCAATATCTAGAATTGCAATTGGTATGCCTATTGGCTCTGAAGTCGACTATATTGATAAAAATACATTGGCCAAATCTTTTATTGATAGAAAAAGAATGTAAATATTCTTAATCTTCCTTGACTTTAGATATCAATTCCTTAAAATTTTCTAGGTACTTTTTTAGTATAAAGTCACTGGAGGGGAAAATTGAAAATTTTAGTTATAGTTAGGCAAACGCCTGATACAGAAGCGAAAATTCAAGCAAATTCTGATGGAAATGGTATAAAAACCGATGATATCAAATGGATTCTTAATCCTTTTGATGAATATGCCGTGGAAGAAGCTGTACAAATCAAAGAAAAAACTGGAGCTGAAGTTGTTATATTAACAGTTGGTGCTGATAGATCTGTTGATGCACTAAGGCAAGCTCTAGCAATGGGTGGAGACTCTGGAGTTCACATCAAAGACGAATCTTTTGCAGATATGGATCCATATGCGCTTGGTAAAGTTATTGGTTCTAAAATTAAAGCACTAGGTGATATTGATTTAATATTTGCTGGTAAGAAATGGATTGATGAAGAATCGAGTCAAGTTCCAATTCAAGTTGCTGAAGAAATTGGAATCCCACAAGCAACATTAGCATCGAAAGTTGAAGTTGATGATGCTAGTAAAACTGTAAAAGTTACCTCTGTTATTGAAGGAGGAGAAGAAGTAAGAGAATTAAAATTTCCTGCACTGATTACCGTTGAACAAGGCATTAACGAGCCTCGTTATGCATCTTTGCCTGGTATTATGAAAGCCAAAAAGAAACCTTGCGAAGAAGTTGGACCCGATGGTATTAATGGTGATGAAATTGGAATTTCTGGAGAAGCACTTGGTGCTGCAGGATCTAGAATTTCAGTTAATTCAATTGAAATTCCAACAATTTCAAGAAGTCTGAAGGTTCTTGATGGTAGAGCTGAAGCAGTTCAGGCATCAGCTGACCTTGCAAAACTGTTGAGAGAAGAGGCAAAAATCATTTAGGAGGAAATTATGAGTGAAATATGGGTATTAGTAGACAAAGCTCAGGATGTTGTAAGAAATGTAACTTATGAAGGTCTTGCAGCTGCTTTAAAATTAAAAGAAAAAAATGGTGCAACAGTTTGTGCAATTTATGTTGGCGATAATGCTGGTGCAATCGAAGCTGATTTGGGAAAATATGGTGCAGAAAAATTTTACAAGGTTGAAAATCCTGCATTAAGTGATTTTAATCCTTCATTATATGCGACAGCCTTATCAGAGGTTATTAAAAAACATAACCCTGATATAGTTATAGGTGGTAATACTTTAAAAAATCAAGATTATTTACCTCGTGTTGCATCAAGAACAAGTGCTGGATTATCACTTGATTCTATTGATGTTGATATAAATTCATCATCTGCTTTAGAAATAAAAAAATATAAATATTCTGGTAAATCAATTGCAACAATTGCATTTCATGATGTCAAACCTATGATTGCCACTGTTAGATTAAATGCATTCAAACCAATAGAAGGTTCAGGCTCACCTGAAGTTATAGCAGAATCAGTTGAATTACCAGCTGATGAAAATTATAAAGTCGTTGAAACAAAAATTATTCCTAAAGAAAGACCTGAATTAACTGAAGCAGATAAAATTGTTTCAGGTGGTAGAGGCATGGCAAATGGAGAAAATTTTCAAATTGTTTATGATCTTGCTGATTCAATTGGTGCTGGTGCTGGTGCATCCAGGGCTGCTGTAGATTCAGGCTGGGTTCCATATGAGATGCAAGTTGGTCAGACAGGTAAAGTAGTGTCACCTAATTTATACGTCGCTGTGGGAATTTCAGGATCTGTTCAACACTATGCTGGTATGGGTTCATCTAAAGTAATTGTTGCAATTAATAAAGATCCAGATGCTCCAATATTTCAAAAATGTGATTATGGAATATGTGGTGATTTGTTTGATATATTACCTGCGTTAACCGACGAAATTAAAAAACTTGGTTAAATTATTTTGACATCAGATAGTGAAAACTATCTGATGTCAACTAGCTTAATTGTTAATTTAATTGATGGAAATAGTTTTTTAACAACTTTTTCAAAGTACTTTGATTTATCAGTTAAATAAATATCTTTTTTATTTTTTTTTGTATTTTTTAATCCGTTTTTCAAAATATATTGCTTAATTTGTTTTGTTATATGAATTGCTGAATCTATTATTTCGACATTTTCTCCGATATTCTTTTTAATTATTTTTTTCAAAAAAGGGTAATGAGTACAGCCCAAAATTAGATAGTCTAAATTAATTTTTTTAAAATTTTTAATATTTTCACTAATTATTTTATCAGCATATTTATTTTTAATAAGTCCCTCTTCAACTATTGGAACAAAAATTGGACAAGGTTTTGCAAAAATTTTTTTAATTTTTTTCTTTTTTAATCTTTTTTGATATGAATTACTAAGTATAGTAGACGGTGTTCCAATAATTCCTACCTTTGAATTTTCCTTTTTTTTAATACCAGCTATGCCTGCATCAATTACATTAAAAATAGGTATATTAAAATATTTTTTTAATTCTAAAGTTGAATAAGAAGAAGCAGTATTACATGCAATTACAATAATATCACAGCCTTTATCAAGTAAAAATTTAGCATTATTAATTGAATATTCTAATACTGTTTTCTTCGACTTTGTACCATATGGCAATCTAGCTGTATCACCAAGATAAATATAATGATGATCTGGTAATTTTTTTATCAATTCTCTAAAAACAGTTAATCCACCAATACCAGAATCAAAAATTCCTATTTTCAAATTTTATCACCTAAAAATGTTTCAAGTTCAAAGATATTTTTTAAAAAAATAAATTTTATATCTTTTAAGGGTAAATTTTTTGAATCATTTTGAAATTTACTTGGTAAAGCACAATTCTTAAAACCTAATCTATTTAATTCAGATATTCTTTTTTCCATTTTGGATATATTTTTAAATTCTCCGTTTAGACCAACCTCCCCTAGGAAAACAATGTCAGATGAAATTTGAATATTTTTTAAGCTTGAAATTAGTGATGCTAATATTGCCATATCAATTGCGGTTTCTTTAATCTTTAAACCCTGAGAAATATTTATAAAAACATCCTTATCGGATAATTTATTTCTTGTAAACTTCTCTATAATTGCAACCAACATCATTAACCTATTTATTTCAATGCCATTACTAAATCTTTTCCCATATGATTGAAGTGGTTGAGAAACCAATGACTGGACTTCAACCAAGATAGACCTGGACCCTTCGATTGTAGTCGTAATAGATGTCCCAAAACTATTGTCATTTTCTTTCGATATAAAAATTTCTTCTGAATCATTTATTTCTAACAAACCTTTGGATTCCATTTTAAAGATACCAATCTCATTAGTTGGGCCATAACGATTTTTTGTGGTTCTTAGTAATCTTAAATCATCAGAATCTATGTGATCAAAATATAAAACAGTGTCTACAAGATGCTCTAAAGTTTTTGGTCCAGCAATTACTCCATCTTTTGTAATATGACAAATTAAAATCAAAATCAAACCTTTCTTCTTACAATAATCAGTTAATGAATGTGTTATGGACCTTACCTGTGAAATTGAGCCTGGAATCGTATCAGTATTTTCGGAATCAAGCGTATGAATAGAATCTACAACTATAATTTCTGGCTTTAATTCTTCAGTGTGGACAAAAATTTGATTTAATTCCTTATCATCCAAAATAAAAAGATTGTTGGATGATATTTGTAATCTTTCAGATCTTGACTTAATTTGAGATAATGATTCTTCTGCAGAAATATACATAACTGAATGATTTATGGATAATTTTTGAGATAATTGAAGTGCTAATGTTGACTTTCCTATTCCAGGCTCACCACCCATTAAAATCGATGAACCCATTATTAATCCGTCACCCAAAACCCTATCTAATTCTTTAATGCCAGTCTTTATTCTTTTTTGATTATCATGTTTGATGTCTGATAATTTATGTAATTTGGTATTTTTGAAAATTTTTACTACTTTTTCATCTTTTTTTTCTTCAAAAGTGTTCCATTCTTGACAATTATAGCATTTACCTAGCTTGGTAGGTGAGGTTTGCTGACAATTAGTACAAATATAAAGCATGTTTTTATTATAATAGAATATAAAAATAATAAATTAGAATTTTTTATAAAATTAAAATGACAAAAAAAAAGATTTAGTTAGTATATTTTAGAGGTCCTGTAAGGTTAGTTTTTACGGGGTGACGCCTTGATTTAGGACCTCTTTTTATTGTAACATTATTCTATGGACTCTTCTCCTAAAATTGAACCTATTTCAGCTTTTCACAAAGATTGTCCACATTGTGGAAGTTCTTTGTTTCCTGTTAGTAATCAAACAGAAGAAAATAATGATGGGGAAGAGAAACCTGATAAAGAGTGCCACTGTTGTGGCAAAAAATTTATTATATTATTTGGATGTTAAATTATGCCTTATGTAAATGTTAAAGTTGCTGGAAATCTTTCTGATGAACAGAGAAGAGATATTATTAGCGAGATAACAAAAACATTAGAAAAAGTTGCAGGAAAACCACCTTCATCAACGTATGTACAAATTGACGAAATACCCAGAAATCAATGGGGTGTAGGTGGCAAACCATTATCAGATAAATAGTTAATTAGCTATTTATATCGTATGCTTTTTCTCCATGTTCAGCTAAATCTAAACCACTATTTTCATCGTCACTTGATACTCTTATGCCAACTAAACTTTTAACAACAACTACAATTATGAACGTAATTAATATAGTAAAAATACCTACAGTTAGCACACCAAAAATCTGCTCATACCATCCTGCATAACCAAACAATGCAATCATTAGAGTTCCAAGAATCCCACCAAATCCATGAACAGCAAAAACATCTAAAGAGTCATCAATATTTAATTTAGATTTTACTATAGTACACATTTCTTGACACGCAATCCCAGCTGTGAAACCAATAATTAATGCCTCAATAGGAGTAACCGATCCAGAAGCTGGTGTAATTGTTGCTAATCCAGCAATTGTTCCTGTAACAAGGCCAACTAGTGATGCTCTTCCATATTTAAAATATTCATATCCTGCCCAAGATAAAGAAGCAGCTGATGCTGAAATGTGAGTTACAAGTAAAGTCAAACCTGCACTTCCATTTGCCGCAAGTTGTGACCCGGCATTAAATCCAAACCAACCTACCCATAACATTGCCGCCCCTAACATCACATATCCAGGATTATGTGGAGGTTTATTTTTATCCTTTCTAGGTCCTAAAAATACAGCAACAACTAGTGCTGCCAAACCAGCTGTTTCATGAACTACTAATCCACCAGCCAAATCTACAGTTCCCATATTAAATAAAAAACCACCACCCCAAACCCAATAGGTCACAGGAGCATAACAGAGCAACATCCATAATGTCGAAAATAGTAATACAAAAGAAAACTTTATTCTTTCTACATAAGCACCAATTATTAAAGCAGGAGTGATAACTGCAAAGACCATTTGAAAACCAACAAAAACATATTCAGGAATTGTTCCTGACAAACTTTCAATGTTAATACCATTTAAAAATATTTTAGAAAATCCACCGAAATATTCGTTTGAACCATCACCAAATGCAATTGAATATCCAAAAAGAACCCAGAAT
>CEPA01022183.1_pt1 | contig 70524 bp, 83 predicted proteins | sample 356241 | NCBI WGS metagenome assembly CEPA01 (sample SAMEA2620542, study PRJEB7988) | marine metagenome | biome: marine biome (ENVO:00000447); feature: surface water layer (ENVO:00002042); material: "saline water (ENVO:00002010), including plankton (ENVO:xxxxxxxx)" | depth 5 m
AATAAATATATTTCACCTAAATCTGCCGTTGAAGAAATTAATAGAAATAGCATAATTCAAATTCCTTCTTATTTTAATTTTATTTTTAAATATATTTTACCAATCATTCTTCTATTTCTATTTTCATCTTGGATATTTTCAGATATTACTTCTGATTCATCTGTTATTCTGAAAAATGATTTTTGGACTCTTTTATCAAGAGGAATTTTAATTATTATATTTTTGTTTTTATATAAATTAATTAGGAGAAAAGATTAATGGAAACAGGCTCTATTCTTATGTTATCAGCTACATGGTTATCCTTTAGCTTTTTAATAATATTCTGTATAAGAAAATTTAATAAGTAATGTCAGTTCTCTCTTTAAGTGCTAGATAATCCGAAACTTGGTGATAAAGTCCAAAAATAAATAAAATTAAAGTAACTATGGCCAAAACTTTATAACCTAATAAACTTCCAAATATCATAGCTGGTGAAAAGAATTCTCTCTTTAGCATAAATCTATATTTAGAAATTACTCTATAAAAAAAAGACCTCTCTTTAATAGGAACCCTTTTATCCACTTCACCTGGATAATAAGCAAGACTTCCATTACTTGTTCGTCTTATCATAAAAAACAATACCGTTGTTATGAAAATTATATATAGTAATACATTTATAATTGAAAACTGTTTAATAATAATATTTATATTAGATAAAGAAAAATAATTTGGATTGTTTAAGCAAATTGCAATTCCTATAAACATAGAGAAGTATGATAATTGATCTAGGGCAGTATCAAACCATTGCCCAAATTTAGATTCTTTTAATTTAATCCTTGCAACTTCTCCATCACATCTATCTAAAATAGTTGATAGTTGCAGGATGATAGCACCGATAAATGGATTATTGGTTGCATAAAAATATCCACATGAAATTCCTAAACATCCAACAAAAAAAGTAATTGTATTTGGATGTATGTTAAATTTTATTAAAATTTTGCTTACAGGTATTGATATTTTGCTATTTATATTCTTTGAAACCCATCCACTAACGTTCTTACTTATGTGATTAAAAAGAAAATCACGCCCATTGTTTGTATCAATTTCTCTTTCATCTAAGCATATTGGAGAATCTGTTAAGTTCAGCGATTTAAAATCTTTAAATTTTGAATTTTCTACATTATTGGTCTCTATATCTTTCAGTTTAGAATTATGAATGAAACTAACACCAGAAAATTTATTATTAAATTTGAAATTTGTACAAGTATTTATATTTTTTAAATGATTTATTAAATTCGATAGTTGTTTTTTATTCATAACAACATTTGATTGAAAACACAAAAGATCTTGATCCAAATTCTTTAGCTCTGAACTATTGATATATTTAATTCCTATCGGTTTTTTTATGTTTTTATTAGAAATTTTAATTTTTTTGTCGGTTAGTAAATAAATATTCTTAAAACCTTCCGATTCAAGTATTATCATTAATCTTTCAAACAAAGGAATATCTGCAATTTTCACAGTTAAGAAATTATCTAAAGTTTCATTATTTAGACCTAAACCGTCTAAAATTATAATAGGCGACATTTAAACCACTCTTAGTTCTTCTTTGTTATCGGATTCAATAATATCTGAATTATCTCTTGCATTATTAAGATCATGGATATAATCAACATCATGCCAATACAATTCTTCTATATTCATTGCGGATACGATATGGCCTCTATTAATTATTCTTTCAATAGCTGATGCGTACCATTTTTTATTAAATGAATCTGATCTAATTTCTTTTTCCAAGGCTCTTTTAAGAATCATCGTTCCTTCACCTCGAAAACTTCTAATTCCAACCGATTCACCAGTTATATTTTTGGAAATTTTTTTTCCAATTGATTTTACAGAATTATTTTCTAAAACAATCTTCATATCTTCTGGGGTATATTCAACCTTTTTTTTATATGGTAAACATATTTCATCTTTATTAGATATAATTTTTCTCAATACATTAATTTCAAAAACATCATCACCATTCAATAAAATAATATCATCGTTAATAACATCTCTTGCTGACCATAGAGAGAATAAACTATTTGTTGAGCTCCAAAAAGGATTAAATATAGTATTAATTTTTATTCCTAAAATATTTAAATTACTTAAGAATTCCTCTACTTTTTGATATGCAAAACCAACAACAACATTTATTTCATCTATATCACATTTTTTTAAGTGATTTATTTGATTTTCTAAAATCGTATATCTATTAATTTTTAAGAGTGATTTGGGAATATATTTAGTATGTGGCTGAAGTCTTTCACCTTTACCGGCTGCTAATATAATTGCTTTCATGATATATGAATTTTATTTATAAACTTCAATTTATTTTAAGTCAAATAAAAATGATAGAAAAAAGAAAAAAAATACTATTTATTTTGATATGGTTTTATAATAGTTAAAAAATTAAGTATTTTAATTAAATTATCCTAGTATCTTTACAAGTTTTCCATCTAATAAATCTACATCAACTTGTTTATTATCATTATTGACATAAACCAATTTAGGTTTATAAATTTTTGCATCTTTTTGATCAAGATTTGCGAAAGATACTATTATCAAGCAATCACCTTTTCTTGCACAATGCGCTGCAGCACCGTTTGTACAAATGACGCCAGAGTCTCTTTCCCCTTCTATAACATAGGTTATAAATCTTTCACCATTAGTTAGATTAAATATATGAACTTGTTCATAATGAACAAAACATGCTGCTTCCATTAAGCTTTTATCAATTGTTATACTTCCTTCATAGTATAAATTAGCTTCAGTTACTGTTGCTCTATGAATTTTTGATTTTAAAATTGTTACGTTCATTTTATTCACTATTTTAAATTAAAATTTTAAATTGTCTATTAATCTTACAGCTCCTATTTTAACAGCTATTGCAATTATTGCTCCTTTTTTGACATATTTTATTGAATGTAAAGTTAATGGATCAAATATTTCTATATAATCTATATTCCTTATTTCTGATTGTATATAATATTTTTCAAGTTTTTTTATTAATTTTTTAGAACTCTTTTCACCTTTTTTATATTCATCTTTAATATATTTCAAACCTTTATAAATGTTTGAAGCTTTATGAAAATTTTTTGGACTCAACAACTTATTCCTTGAGCTCATTGCTAATCCATTAGATTCTCGAATTATAGAGCCTTCAAGTATTTTGATATTCATATTTAAATCTTCAACCATTTTTTTAACAATTGTTAATTGCTGAAAATCTTTTTTTCCAAATATTGCGACATTTGGTGAAATAATATTAAAAAGCTTAAGAACAATTGTAGAAACTCCATTGAAATGACCAGGTCTATTTTTTCCACATAAAAATTTCTGTAAATTGTTAATTGAAACTGTTGTTTCAAAATTATTTGGAAATATTTTTTCCACATTTGGAAGAAAGAGATAATCTACCTTTAATTGTCTCAGATTTTCAATATCTTTTTTTAAAGTATTTGGATATTTTTTTAAATCATTAATATCATTAAATTGTATTGGATTAACAAAAATGCTAACTATTGTTAAACCTTTAATTTTTTTCCCTTTTTTTATTAACGATAAATGCCCTTCATGCAGAGCACCCATGGTTGGTATGAAAACTATCTTTTTTTTCTTATTTTTTTGTCGAACAGTTTCCAAATTCATTTTATTTGGATCATGAATTATTTTAGGAAGATTTATTTTTTTTGACATATTTTTTATATTCCAATATAGCTTTTTTTGATGTATCTCTTAAATTAGCAAATGATTTAACAAAAGATGGTCTTGGCAATGGAGTTATACCTAGCATGTCTTCTGTTACTAAAATTTGTCCGTCCGTTTTAGAGCCAGCACCGATTCCTATTGTAGGTATGTCAATATTTTTGGTTATCTTTTCTGCTAATATTTCTGGTATACCTTCGGTCACAATTAATGAGGCACCGTTTTTAAATGAATCGATGGCTAAATTATATATATAGTCCTTTTCACTTTTTGATTTTCCTTGTTTTTTGTATCCACCATAAATATTATATGACTGTGGACAGAGTCCAACATGCGCAACTACTGGAATACCAATATTACTTGCTTTTTTAATTAGAATTAAAAGGTCCTCATTCATTTCAATTTTTACTGATTGAGCATTAGTTTCTTGCATTACTCTCCCAATATTTTCTAAAGCTTTGTCTACATTGGATTGATATGACATAAAAGGCATGTCTACACAAAAATGCGCATTTTTAATAGCAAGATTAACAGCTTTAGCATGATAAATAATTTCGTCTAAAGTGACACTTAGTGTTGTTTCTTTACCTTGAAATACATTACCTAGAGAATCTCCAACTAAGACAAAATCACAAAATTCATCTATAATCTGAGCTGTTTGAAAATCATATGCTGTTAAAGCAACAATTTTCTCATTTCTCAACTTCAATTCTAGCAAGTCTTTTATAGTTTTTCTCAAATAAATTAAATCCTTATTGTACAATTATCTTATAGCTTTTATTATATTTAAAAAAATGTCTATTGATAGTAATTATTTTTCACTCTTGTCTAAACTACCGCCCTATGTATTTTCGGTAGTGAATGAACTTAAATATACTGCTCGCAGGAATGGTAATGATGTAATTGATTTTGGGATGGGAAATCCTGATCAACCTACACCTAAACATATAGTTGAAAAATTAATGGAATCATCAGTTTTAAGTAAAAATCATAGATATTCTGTTTCTGCAGGATTACCAAAATTAAGGTTAGCAATTTCTGATTGGTATAAATCTAATTATGATGTTTCAATTGATCCTGAAACAGAAACAATTGTAACAATTGGATCAAAAGAGGGATTATCTCACTTGATGCTTGCAACTTTATCACCGGGGGAAGTTGTATTAGTCCCGGACCCTTGTTATCCAATACACAGTTTCTCAGTTTTAATTGCAAGGGGTGATGTTAGATCATATGATTCTTTTACTGAAGAAAAAATGATTGATAGTATAATTAAAGGACTGAATGTAGATCCAAAACCCAAAGCATTAATTTTATCTTTTCCAAGTAACCCTACAACTCAGACAGTTGATTTAGATTTTTTCAATAAGGTAGTTGATATAGCCAAGAAATACAGAATTATTGTAATTCATGATTTTGCTTATGCAGACATATGTTTTGATGGCTTTAAAGCCCCTAGTTTTTTGCAAGCAAAGGATGCAAAAGATGTTGGAGTTGAGTCTTTTTCAATGTCTAAAAGTTATAATATGGCTGGATGGAGAGTTGGTTTCATGAGTGGTAATAAAGAGATTATATCGGCACTAAGAAGGGTTAAAAGTTATTTAGATTATGGTATTTTCCAACCCATTCAAATATCTGCAATCACTGCTTTAAATCAAACAAAAGATTGTGTTCATCAGATTTCAGATACTTATAAAATAAGAAGAAATAGATTAATTGATAGTTTTTCAAATTCGGGATGGATTATAGAAAAACCAAAAGCAACAATGTTTGTTTGGGCTGAGATACCAGATAAATTTAAAAATTTGGGCTCTTTGGAATTTTCAAAAATGTTAATTAAAGAATGCAATGTAGCGGTTTCTCCAGGAATTGGCTTTGGTAAAAATGGTGATAATCATGTGAGGTTTGCATTGATAGAAAATGAGCAAAGAATTTTACAAGCATCAAGATCAATAAAGAAACTCTTTCTTTAAAAGGTAGTAGATTTATGAAGTATTTTTTAATATTTTTTTTATTTTTTTTACTTTTAGAATCAAATTCTAACACTATAGAAGAGTTTAAAACTTTTGATAAGGGTTCAATTGTTAAGAAAAATAAAATTAATAAATATGTTAAATATTTTAGTAAAAATAAAAAAGGTAGAGATTTCTTTGTAAAAGCATATTCTAAAATTAAATTATATGAAAATACAATATATAAAATTTTTTATGAGTATGATATTCCAAAAGAAATAATTTTTGTTTCAATGTTAGAGAGCGGATTTAATCCAAGAATTGAATCAAGTGCAGGAGCAGTTGGATTATGGCAATTTATGCCATCTACTGGAAAGATTTTTGATCTACAAATTGATGATTGGGTAGACGATCGACAAGATATAGAAAAATCAACACTTGCAGCGGTAAAGTACTTTAAAAGCTTAAGAAAGAAATTTAGAACATGGGAGCTTGCACTGGCAGGATATAATTCAGGAGATCTAACAGTTAAAAGAGCGGTCGAAAAGGAAAATAGTTATGATTTTTGGAAGTTATTAAGTAATAATTTCCCTAAGCAAACTAAGGAATATGTTCCACAAATAATAGCTTTAATTCATATATCTGAAAACTTAGATAAATATAATTTCAAAAATATAAAATTTAAAAAAAGAAAAAATACCAAAAAAGTATTAGTTCCTAGAGATAAAAGTATTGAATATTTTGCAAAAATAATTGATGTAGATGAAGATTATTTATATTCATATAATTATGCTCTTTTGAAAAAAAGAACTCCACCTAATTCTGATTATTATTTAAATGTTCCAATTGATAAAATTGATAAGCTTTATTCCTACCTGAACAAAACCGTTGCTGAACGAATTGTTATAAAATACAAAATCAAGAAAGGGGATACATTGTCATCTATTTCTTTAAAATTTAATAATTCTATTGAAGATTTGATAAAATTAAATGATTTAGTAGATTCTAAAATAATTGCTGGAAAAATGTTATTCGTTTACTCAAAACAGGAAGGTTTTATAAAAGAAGGAGATTATTATTTACATATTGTAAAAAAGGGTGATTCACTTTATTTAATATCTAAAACCTATAATGTTCCTGTGAAGAAGTTGAAATATTGGAATAATATTATAGATTCAAAAATAATTATTGGTCAAAAAATAAGGGTTTTACTTGATGAATCTCGACCCTAAAGAGCTTTCTTATATTATTAAAATTTACAAAGAAAAAAAGGGAATAATAGATAAAAAAATTAACAGTTTTGAGGATATCTATAAAAATGGTAGTCCTTTAGATTTATTTTATGAATTAATTTTTTGTATTTTAGCAGCGGGTACAAGTGCTGAACTAGCCTTCAAAACTACGGAAAAATTAAAGTTAAAGAAATTTCTTTTGACTGCTAATCAGAATGATATTATAGCTTTTTTAAAAACTTGTTATAGATTTTATAATGTAAGGGGCAAATACATATTCTTGACCAGAGAATACTTAACAAAAAATTATAACTTTGATCTAAAAAATTATCTTAATAAAGAAAAAAATGAAATTGCATTACGAAACCTTCTTGCAAACGATATAAATATTAAAGGAATTGGCATGAAGGCTGCTAGCCATTTTTTAAGAAATATTGGTTTTAAAAATATTGCTATACTTGACAAACATATCTTAAATAAGATGAAAGAAATTAAATTGATACCTAGCAATTTTAAATTAACTAGAAATAATTATATTATTGTTGAATCAAAACTTAGAAATTTTGCAAAGAAAACAAATTTCAATCTGGCCGAACTTGACTTGATATTGTGGTTTATGAAAACAGGAAAAATAATTAAATAAATACTTCAATATATGCTTCATCATCTTTTTTGATATTATTAAAAACTGCATGATATTTATTTAAGCCTATAATTCCTTGAACATAGTCTTTGTATGATGTCTGTGATTTATGAAAATTAATCATTTTTTTCTTTTTTTCTACAACTTTTGATATATCTACATAATAATTAAATTTATTAAAACATCCCCATACTTGGTAATAAAAAATCTTTATTTTGTTTTTATTTATAATTTTCATTATTTCCCTACTAATTTTTCTATGGGTAGGGTGATTGTCAAGTTTAGGGTGAGTACAAAAAAGAATATCGGGTCTAATTTTTTTAATATCTTTTTTGAATAATTTAATAAATTCTAATTTATTCTTATTATTTTTGATATGATCAATCTTATATATTTTGCTTTCTTTTACTTTTAAAAAATTATTACTTTGCTTTGATTCATCCTTTCTTTTTTGAATCAATACTTCTTTACTACTAAATTCATTAGTAGAACCTGAGCCATTTGTGCATATAATATGATAAATTTGATTCTTTTTAGATAAGATAAAAGCCGTCCCACCCATACCAATTTCCAAATCATCCGGGTGTGGTGATATTATAAGTATTTTTTTATTTTTAAAATCCGCTATCATATTTCATATAGTAAACTATTTTAGATTTATTATATGGTTTTTTATGAAATTTGAATCAGTGATTGGATTAGAAGTGCATGCTCAATTGAAAACAAATACTAAATTGTTTTCACCCTCAAATAATGAGTTTGGTGATGATCCTAACTCTAATGTATCAATAGTAGATTTGGGATTGCCAGGTGTTTTACCGGTTTTAAATCAGAAAGCTGTCAAATTGGCAATAATTGCTGGTATTTCAACCGATTGTAAAATTAATAAAAAATCATCTTTTGCACGAAAGCATTATTTTTATCCTGACTTACCTAAAGGATACCAAATCAGTCAATATGATGAGCCTATTGCCTCTAATGGCCATTTAGAGATAAATACTGATGGAATAGTAAAAAAAATCAGACTTAATAGAATTCATATGGAAGAGGACGCAGGAAAATTAATTCATGATATTTCACCTGAGTATTCATATGTAGATCTTAATAGGGCGGGCGTCCCTCTCATTGAAATTGTTTCTGAGCCTGATATTTCAAATTCCCTAGAAGCAGTTGAATATTTAAAAAAATTGAGAAAAATTTTAGTTTATGCTGGTGTTTCAGATTGTGATATGGAGAAAGGTAATTTTAGGTGTGATGCTAATATCTCGGTTAGACCCATAGGACAAAAAGAATTAGGTATAAAAACTGAAATAAAAAATGTTAACTCCTTTAGATATGTTCAAAAAGCAGTTGATTATGAAATTTCAAGACAAATAAAACTCATTGAAAATGGTGGAAATGTAGTTCAAGAAACCAGGTTGTTTAATTCCAATACTAATAAAACATATTCTATGAGATCAAAAGAAGATGCACATGATTATAGATATTTTCCTGATCCTGATTTACAGCCTTTAATCCTAGATGATGAATACATAAACCAAATAATTTATGAAATGCCTGAATCTATTGATTCCAAGACAGATAATTATAAAAAAATGAATTTATCGGAAAATGAAATTGAAATATTACTTTCAAATATCAAATTGTCTAATTATTTTGACAGTACTTTAAAATATATAGATGATACCAAGATTGCTTGTAATTGGGTAATGAAAGAAATCATAAAACATATTGATTCAATTAAGCTTGAACCCAATAACTTTGCAGAATTACTAAAATTAATAATATCAGGAACTATTAATAATAATTCTGCTAAAGAAATTTTGGATAAAATTTTACAGACAAATGAAGATCCAAAAATACTTGTAGAAAAAATGGGCTTAAAACAAGACAGCTCTGAAGAATCATTATCTGAAATCATTGATGAAGTTATAAAAAATAATCCTACAGAATTTCAAAGAATTATTGATGGAGAAGTTAAGCTTTTATCTTTTTTTGTTGGACAAACTATGAAGTTAACTAAGGGTAAGGGTAATCCTCAAATCATAAATCAGATATTAAAGAAGAAATTTAAACTTAATTGATATCATTATATAGTTTTTTGATTTCGTTCATTATTTGCTTAGTAACATCTTCAATTCTTTTTTTATCAGGCTTCTTTTCAATTGAAAATTTAAGAGGACTGCCAAACTTTAGTTTTACTTTTTCAGGCTTAATCATTTTTGTTTTTCTTGGAAATGCTTGAAATGTTCCATTGATTGCTAATGGAATAATTGGAGTGCCTGTTTTTAATGCCATAATTGCAACACCCATCTTACCTTCACCGATTTTTCCATCTCTAGATCTTTGACCTTCTGGGAATAAACCTACCAGATTATCTTTTTTTAAAAGTTTTATTACTTTTAATAAAGCAACTCTATCACTAGTTGATCTTTGAACGGGAATAGTATTACCTAAATCACATAGAAATCTAAACAAAAAGTTTTTATTATAAACATCCTCAGCCGCGAGAAAATTTATTTTTCTTCTAGTATGATATGCTGTTACAGCATTAATTATTATTCCGTCTAAATGTGACATGTGATTAGATGCGATAACTCCCGCACCTAATTTTGGTATATACTCTGGATTGGTAACATCAACACGATGGTAAAATTTTAAATATAAATTAACTATAAAGGTTAGCCAGTACTTCAAGTGGTAAGACTTTAAATCACTATTTGGATAATAATTAATTCTAAAAATATCACTTTCTATGTTTTTTAAAAAATTTTGAAATTTTCTTAAAGCCATACTGTATTTTAATCTGTTATAATTGTTTCACAAATTTGTAATAGTTTTTTTTAAAAAAATGAATAATAAATCAATATTATATCTAGAAAATGGAATGATTTTTGAAGGAGAATCGTTTGGATATCATGGTGAGGCATCAGCTGAAATTGTATTTAATACATCAATGACAGGTTATCAAGAAATTTTGACAGATCCTTCCTATGATTCTCAAATTGTATTGATGACATACCCTCATATAGGGAATTATGGTACAAATTTTAATGATAATGAATCTAGTAAAACGTCTGCAAAAGGTTTAATTGCGAGAGATTTTTGTGAATATCCTTCAAATCATGAATCCACTAAAAGCCTAAATGAATATTTAAAAGAAAATAAAATAGTAGGAATTCATATGATTGATACTAGGAAGTTAACAAAAATTATTAGAAATGATGGATCACAGAAGTGTCTTATAACATCAGAATATGAAAACGTAGATGATATGAGGAAAAAGATTTTTGATATCGCAGATATGAAGGGTTCAGATTTAACTTATAATGTTTCATGTAAAGAAATTTATAAGCTAACCGGTAAAAAAGATAAGAAAACTATATTTGTTTATGATTTTGGCTGTAAGAAAAATATACTGAAAATTATGAATGAGGATTTTGGGTTAAATGTTATTGTAGGACCATGTGATACTGATCCTGAAACAGTAAAACAAATTAATCCAGATGGTATATTGCTTTCAAATGGTCCAGGAGATCCTTCAGCTTCAAAATATGCGATTAATAATATAAAAAGTTTATTAGGTTATAAACCTATTTTTGGTATATGTTTAGGACACCAAATATTATCACTTTCATTAGGATTTGAAACTTTTAAACTTAAATTTGGCCATAGAGGTGCAAATCATCCGGTTTTAAATTACGAAACTGGAAAAGTTGAAATAACAAGTCAAAACCATGGATTTGCTGTTTTAGATAAAAAAGTAAACAATGTTGATGTTACTCATATAAATTTAAATGATAATACTGTCGAAGGTATAAAATCTGAAAAATATAATTGTTTTTCTCTTCAATATCATCCTGAAGCTTCACCAGGACCGCATGATTCTTATAAATATTTTGATTTATTTTTTAGGATGCTTTAATTATGAAAAAGAAAAAATTTCTTTTTATAATGGATCCTATTGAAGAAGTGATTCCAAATAAAGACACCTCTTATATTTTAATGCTTGAAGCCTTTAAAAGAGATATAAGTGTTTATTATTGTAATCAAAAAGATTTATTTATAAATCAAAAGATTGCCCATGTATCAAAAGCTTTCAATCTTAATGTATTCCAATATTCAAATGATAATGAAATTTTTTCAATTAAATCTATGGATAAAAATATTGAACTAAAATATTTTGATGTCATTTTCATGAGAAAAGATCCTCCTGTAGATGATGAATATATTAGAGCCACGTATATTTTAGATATGGTCAAAAGTGATTCTTTAGTAGTGAACAATCCTTCATCATTAAGAGCTTTTAATGAAAAATTATCAACATTACAATTTGAAGATATTGTTCCAAATACCTCATTATGCTTAGGTTCCGATCTTGAATTTATAAATCAATGGGCAAAAAATTGTAAACTGGGGATTGTCATCAAGCCATTAAATTTATGTGGCGGTGAAGGAATTCAAAAATTTACTTTTAATCAAAAAGAAAAAGTATATTTGAATCCAAATGAAACATATATCCTACAAGAGTTTATAAGTGAAGTTAAATACGGTGATAAAAGAGTAATATTATTAGATGGTGAACCGATAGGAGCCATTCTTAGAAAATCTTCAAAAGATAGTTTTATATGTAATTTTCATTCCGGTGGTACTCCACATAAAACAGAAATTACTGATGATGATTTAAGAATATGTAAAAGAATTAAGACCTTTATAATTAAAAATGGTATATATCTTGCAGGGATTGATATAATTGGTAAATATTTAACAGAAATTAATATAACTAGCCCTACATGTGTTCAGGAGATAAATAGAGCCAATAAAGTTAATCTAGAAAAAAATATTTTAGATTTTATAATTCATAAAACTTAAAGGAGTGATAAATGTCAGTAGATAAAGAATTAGTTCTAAAAATTTCAAACCTTTCTAAGCTTGATATAAAAGATAATGACTTAGATATTTTTATTAAAAATTTCAAAGAAATTGTAGAATATATAGATCTTTTAGATAGTGTAAGTATTGATACTAAAGTAAATGTAGATGATTTTAACAAAGATTATTCAATGAGAGATGATACTGAGGTTATAAAGCTTACAAATGATCAGGTTTTATTAAATGCTAATAATAAGGAAGATAAATTCTTTTCGGTAAAAAAAGTAATTGAAGATGAGGAATAAAAATAATGTTTAAAACTATTGAAGAAATTCATCTGGGTTATTTGAATAAAGATTTCTGTCCATCTGAGGTCGTAAAAGAATACCTAAAAGATATTGATAAGAATGAAGCAAAAATTAATTCTTTTGTTGAAATATTTAGAGAAGATTTAAAAGATAATGCCAAGAAGCTTGATGACCAATTGGGTTCAGATAAACTTAAAAAATCTTTGTTGTTTGGAATTCCGCTATCACTAAAAGATATTTTTCTTGTTAAAAATTATAAATGTTCTTGCGGCTCAAAAATGTTAAAAGATTATATATCAAATTATGATTCTACAGTATATGAAAGATTAAATGTTCAGAGTTCTTTAATTATAGGAAAAAACAATATGGATGAATTTGCTATGGGATCATCTACTGAAACTTCATTCTTTGGTCCAACTTTTAACCCTTGGGACTTATCCAGAGTTCCTGGAGGATCAAGTGGTGGTTCAGCTGCTAGTGTTTCTGCTGGAACATCATGTTTTTCAGTCGGAACTGATACAGGAGGTTCAATTAGACAACCAGCTTCATTTTGTGGAGTAGTTGGCTTAAAGCCATCTTATGGAAGAGTAAGTAGATTTGGAATGATAGCTTTTTCTTCATCTTTAGATCAAGCGGGACCAATCACTCAAAATGTTAAGGATTCAGCAATTGTTTTAGATTCTATATCTGGATTTGATCCCAAAGATTCAACATCGATAAATTTACCACCTACAACAATATATGAGTCTCTAGTTAATGATAAATATTCATTGAAAGATTTTAAGATTGGTGTGCCATATGATTTACTTGAAACAGGGTTAGATGATGAGATAAGGACTAATTTTGAAAATTTGATTAAAAACTTGGAAAATTTAGGTTGTAAGATAATAGATATTAAGATTCCAAATGCTAAATTCTCCGTAGCTACTTATTATATTATTGCACCTTGTGAAGCCAGCTCTAATTTGTCTAGATTTGATGGTATTAGATATGGATATTCAGATAAAAATCTTGATCCGAAAGATTTAGAAGAGGTTTATATTAATAATAGATCTAAAGGATTTGGAAATGAAGTTAAAAGAAGAATTATGTTGGGAACATATGCTTTATCTTCAGGATATTATGATGCTTATTATTTAAAAGCAGTTCATGCAAAGAAATTGATAACTAATGATTTCAATATTGCTTTCAATGATGTTGATTGTGTAATTTCACCAACTTGTCCTGAATTGCCGTTTAAAGTTGGAGAGAAAGTTAATGACCCACTGAAAATGTACTTATCAGATATACTTACTATTCCTGCAAATCTAGCTCAATTACCCTCAATATCAATTCCAATATCTCTTAGTAAGAATAATCTTCCTCTAGGATTACAGCTCACATCGCAAAAATTAGATGAAGAAAAACTACTTAAAATTGCATATTCAATTGAAAAAGAAGTAGGTTTTAATTCTCATCCCAGTATTTTATAGTTAGCTCATAAGATAAATTTTTTTTTATTTGGAATTTTTCTCTAATTTTATAAGCTACATCTTTTTTTGATATCTTTTCCATCTTATGTAGTTTAATTTCTTCTCTTATAATTTTTTCATCAACCTCTTGAAAATATTTTAAATTTAGAATTAATATTAATTCACCTTTTTCAATAAAATTAAAAAGTTTTTTTTCAGAGAGGTCATTAATTTTCCCTCTTAATGTTTTCTCATTTTTCTTCGTAATTTCTTTCGATAAAGAATAAAAAATATTTTTAGGATAATCTTTTAAAATATTATATACCTTTTTCATATCGTTTTTACTAACAAAGAACAATACTGGTATTTGTAAATCCAGATATTTAAGAAGCTCTTTTTCTATTTTATTTTTTGATTTTGGTAAAAACCCATAAAAGATAAATTTACCTATATCTAATCCCGATATAACAAGAGAAGATATTATTGATGATGGTCCAGGTATTACAATTGGATCAAAATTGTTTTCAATTAGTTTTTTGACTAATTTATTACCTGGATCAGAAATTAAAGGAGTTCCAGCATCAGAAATTAAAGATATGTTCTTCGAATTATTCAATTCTTTATGAATTAAATTAAATATTTTTTCCGATTTTGAATCGTGATAAGGCACAAGTTTCACATTCTTAATTCTTAAATAAGAAATAAGCTTTAAAGCTCTTACTTTTTTCTCACAAAGAATGATATCACTTTCTCTAAGGATTCTAATTGATCTTTCAGAAAGGTCTTCCAAATTACCTATTGGTGTAGAAACTATGTAAAAACTCATATCTAAACGGAGGGCCAGGGACTCGAACCCTGAAGTCCGTGAGGACGCCGGTTTTCAAGACCGGTGCATTGCCAATTCTGCCAGCCCTCCTAATTTAATTATAAAGATAATATATTAAATCATTAATTTCATAATGCTATTAAAATATGTATTTTGCATATTTGATTTTAAAGTTTTTTGTGTTAACTTTTCAGCTAACATTATGAGTGATATTACCGAAACATCAGAAACAGAAGCTAAGACTGAAACAGTTGAAGAGGGTGTAATTTCCATGAAGCAACTTTTGGAAGCTGGTGTACATTTTGGCCATCAATCAAGCCAATGGAATCCTGCTATGAAAGAGTATATTTATGGTTCGAGAAATGGAATTCATATAATTGATCTTCAAAAAACATTAAAATCATTTCTGGTTGCATACGATTTTGTAAAAAATCTTGTTTCAAATGGTGGAGAAGTATTGTTCGTTGGAACTAAAAAACAAGCACAAGAAATAATAGGAGAAGAAGCATTAAAATGTGACATGCCTTTTGTTAATTCCCGATGGTTAGGCGGTACCCTAACAAATTTTAATACAATAAGATCAAGAGTTGATTATTTAATTCAGTTGAAAAAATTAAAAGAAGATGGCGAAATGGATAACTTACCAAAAAAAGAACAAATAACACTCAATAGAGAAATGGATAAATTAGAATATTTGTTGAATGGAATATTAAATATGAAGAAAATGCCATCAGCATTGTTTGTTGTTGATACAAGAAAAGAAGAGATAGCAATTAAAGAAGCAAAAAAGATTGGAATACCTGTTGTTGGAATAGTTGATACAAATTCTAATCCAGCCGATGCAGACTATATAATTCCTAGTAACGATGATGCTATAAGAGCTGTTAAATTATGTGTAGAGAAGATTGCAAATGCTTGTGATGAAGGAAAACATGCATATTCTCAAAAAGTTCAATCAGGAGAAGTTGTTGTGGACAAAGATGATAAAACTGATTATGTAGTAGAGAGAAAAGCTTTTGTATTCAAAACAAATTCACAAGAAAATGAACAAGATTCTGTCGTCTATGCAGAAGAGGATACGGCTGAGAGTCAAGATTCATAAAATGTCAAAAAATATTTCAGCAGAATTAGTAAAACAAATTAGAAATAAGACTTCTGCTCCTTTATTAGATTGTAAAAAAGCCCTAGAAGAAACTGACGGTGATATTGATAAAGCTATTGAAATTTTAAAAATTAAAGGTTTGTCCAAAGTTGATAAGAAAAGTGGAAGAGATACGTCCGAAGGCTTAATCTTTTCTTATATTCATGCAGGTGGAAAGATTGGAGTAATCTTAGAAGTAAATTGCGAAACTGATTTTGTTGCAAGAAATGATGAATTCCAAGATTTTTCAAAAGAAATTTGTATGCAAATTGCTGCTTCTGCACCTAAATTTGTATCATCTGATAATATCCCAGGATCTTTTATAGAAGATGAGAAGCGAATAATTAAAGCACAAGTTGAAGAGCAGGGTAAGCCACCCGAGGTTGCTGAAAAAATGGTTGATGGAAAACTAAACAAAATACTCGAAGAGATTTGTTTGCTTGATCAAGTTTATATAAGAGATTCAAAGTTGAAAATAAGTGATTTGTTGAATCAATTAATTGCGAAATTAGGTGAAAATATTAATATTGCTCGATTTACAAGATACCAAATAGGTGAAGTTGAGGATAATGAAGAGTAACAAGCTTGCTTATTCTAGAATTCTATTAAAACTTAGCGGTGAAGCTTTACAAGGCAGACAAGGATACGGAATAGATAACAATATTCTAGATCAAATAGCTTCAGAAATATCAGAAGTTTCAAAATTGGGAGTTCAAGTTTCAATTGTTATTGGAGGTGGAAATATTTACCGAGGTGTTTCCGCTGCCGCCGAGGGTATGGATAGAACAACCGCAGATTATATGGGAATGCTTGCCACTGCTATAAATTCAATAGCTCTTCAACATTTTTTGGAAAAAAATAACCAAGTTACTAGAGTTCAATCTGCTTTAGAATTAAATAGAGTTGCTGAGCCTTATATTCAAAGACGAGCTATGAGACACTTGGAGAAGGGTAGAATAGTTATTTTTGCGGCTGGTACTGGTAATCCATATTTTACTACAGATACTGCAGCTTCTTTAAGAGCCTTAGAAATTAATGCAGAAATAATTTTAAAAGCTACTAAGGTTAATGGCGTCTATGATAAAGATCCAAATAAATATAAAAATGCAAAGATGTTTAAAGCCCTTAAATATATGCAAGTTCTTGAAAAAGAACTAGAAATTATGGATTCTACAGCTATAAGTTTATGTAAGGATAATAAAATACCTATTTGTGTATTTAATTTATTTCAAAAGAATAATATAAAAAAAATAATTCTTGGAAAAAAAGTAGGAACAATAGTAAGCTAGTATTATGATAGATACTTTAATAAATGATTGTTCAGAAAAAATGGGAAAAGTATTAGATGCTTTTAAAAAAGAAATTTCCAAAATACGAGGTGGTGCGGTTAGCAAATCTATTTTTGATGATATAAAAGTTGATTATTATGGTGCCATGACACCTTTAAATCAATTATCTAATATCAATACAAATGAAGCCTCGCTTATAATTTTAACTCCTTACGATGTTTCAATTGCAGAGGAAATTGTTAAAGCTATTCAAAAATCTGATTTAGGCTTTAATCCTAATAATGACGATGGAACAATAATGATTAATGTTCCTCCATTAACAAATGAAAGACGACAAGAATTAGTAAAATTTCTAAATAAACAGTCAGAGACATATAAAATCTCAATTCGAAATATCAGAAAAGAAATTAATGATAAAATAAAAAAATTACTAAAAAATAAAGAAATTAATGAAGATGAAGAAAAGTCTGGTCTCAAAAAAATTCAAGACCAGACAGATAATTTTATTAACCAAATTCAAACTGAAACGGATAACAAAGAGAAAGAAATTACTAATATATAATTTCTTATTTAACGTGCCATCTAGTCTGAATTCCTTTAAGTCCGATAATTTGATAGACTGCAGAAAGACCAACTACAACATATACAGTTTTTTGTACAACTGGAATACTACCAAAAAGTGTAGCAACTAGATCAAAATCAAAAAGTCCAACTAGACCCCAATTTAATCCACCAACGACTAAAAGAACTGCAACTATTACATCTAATGTTCTCATAATTAACTCCTGTAAGATAATTTCTAGTAATCTACCTAAAAAAGATATAAAGACAATGTAATTAATTATTTTTTTTTATATGCCTTAAATGGTTCATATAAGGGAATAAAACAGCAGGAATTTTAACACTCCCATCTTTTTGCTGATAATTTTCTAAAATGGCCACTAAAGTCCTTCCAATGGCCAGACCTGACCCATTTAATGTATGTGGGAATAGTGCTTTACCAGAACCTTTAAATTTAATATTTGATCTTCTGGATTGAAAATCTTTAAAATTTGAACAAGAAGATATCTCCCTATATTGGTTTTCAGATGGTAGCCATACTTCTAAATCATAAGTTATTGATGATGAAAAACTGGTATCCCCACTACACAGTAAGACCACTCTGTATGGTAATCCTAATTTATCAAGAATATCACATGCATCGGCAGTTAGTTCATTATGATCATTATTTGACTCATCTGGCTTACTAAATTTTACAAGTTCAACTTTGTTAAACTGATGCTGCCTTATAAGCCCCTTAACATCTTTTCCATAGGATCCGGCTTCTGATCTAAAACAAGCACTATATGCAACTAACTTAATAGGAAGTTCAACTTCGTTTATTACTTTATCAGAAAAAATGTTTGTTAAAGGAACCTCGGCTGTAGGGATTAAAAAATAATTCGTTCCTTCAATTTTGAACAAATCTTCTTTAAATTTTGGAAGGTTACCTGTTCCAATAAAACTTTTTTCATTGCAAATAAAAGGTGGAAAAATTTCTTTATAACCTTTTTTTGAGTGTTCATCGAGCATAAAATTAATTAAGGCTCTTTCTAGCTTAGCTCCTAGACCTGTATATATATTGAATCTAGTACCTGTTATATTTGATGCTGTATCTAAATCAAATAAGTTTAAATCTTTTCCTATTTCAGTATGATCTTTAGGAACAAAATCAAAAACTGGAATCTTCCCAACTCTCTTAATTTCAATATTTTCATCACTTGTTTTACCAATAGGAACTTTTTCATCATATATATTAGGTATATCTAGTAATAGAGAATTTAACTCATCCTCAAAAACTTTTCTTTCAGTTTCTATATCTTTTATTTTCTCAATTAACTTTTTAATACTTTCTAATTCTTCTTGATTTGGTTTTCTTTTTTCTACAGCTATTTTTTTGGTAAATTTATTTTGATCACTCTTAAGATTTTCAACTTTTCCAATAATTGATTTCCTACTTTCATATAATTTTATAAATTTTTCTGAATCTAGTTTATATCCTTTATTTAATAATTTTTCAGAAATTTGTTTTATATTTTCATATAAAAAATTTGAATCAATCAAGGTAATTTGAACTCACTTTTTTTTTCGTATATCATAACATAGATTTTGAATTTTATGAGGTGACTGTTTTGAATACGCCCGGAAACACTAAAATAAAATATATTGGACATTCAACTTTTCTAATTGAACTCGAATCAAAAAAGAAGTTGATTATTGATCCTTGGTTAAATGACAATCCTTCAACTAATGAGACTCCTGATTCTATAGGTGACGTAGATTTTGTTTTAATTACCCATGGCCATTTTGACCATGTTGGTGATTCAATTGAAATTTTAAAAAAAAATAAAAGTGCTATTGCTATTTCAAATTTCGAAATTGGCCAGTGGTTAGGAAAAAAAGGTTTAGAGAATCTTTCTCCAATGTCACATGGAGGAAGCCAATATTTTGACGATTTTACTGTTACTATGGTCAATGCAATTCATGGTTCTGGCATTTCAGATACAGAAAGTGAAAACCTAGTATATGGGGGTATAGCATCTGGTCTTGTTATTAAATTATCCAATAATTTTTGTATTTACCATGCTGGTGATACCAGTGTTTTTGGTGATATGGAGATTATTTCTGAGTTGTATAAGCCTGATTTGTGTATGATTCCAATAGGTGATCATTTTACGATGGGAGTAGATGAAGCTTTATATGCAACTAAATTATTAAAAGTAAATGATTACATACCTATTCATTATGGAACATTTCCTGTCCTAACTGGTAACCCACAACAGTTTAAAGAAAAAGTTGAGTCAAGTTGTGATTCTAAAGTTCATATTCTTAAGCCTGGAGATGAATATAAGTAGCTAAATTATATTTTAAAGGTGTTGAAATGAAAAGAGAGCCAAGCGGAAGACAATATATAAATTATTCATTTATCAAGATGAACAATTCTTGGCATCTTTTATCAAAACAAAAAAGAAATTCAATTTTATTAAAATTAAATAAAGTATTTGTTAAGTATGAAAAACTTTTAACTTTAAATTTATATTCAACATTAGGAATTAGGGCTGAATCGGATTTTATGATTTGGAGAGTTTCCGAATCTTTAGAATTATTCGAAAAAATGAGTATGGAAATCAATGCTTCCGGTTTAGGTGGATATATGAACACTAGTTATTCTTTTTTATCTATGACAAAGCATTCTCAATATGTAAGTAAAAATAAAAAAATCGAACAAGAAGGTACAAGGATAAAAATTGAACCTAAGAAAAGGAAATATTTAATTGTATACCCTTTTGTTAAAAAAGTAGATTGGTACTTGTTAAGTAAAGAAAAAAGACAAGAAATGATGTCTGAACATATTGGGACTGGTCACAGATATCCATCAATAAGTATTAATACCTCATATTCTTTTGGAATTGATGACCAAGAACAAGTTGTTTCTTTTGAAACAGATTATCCTGAAGATTTTTTAGATTTAGTTGAAGAAATGAGATCTCAAAAGGCTAGAGCATATACCGAAAGAGATGTACCAATAATTACTTGTATTCATAAAAAAATAAACGAAATAATTAAAATTTTAAGCTAAAAATTTATTATGTCGTTATATATTGCAAATACCATTAAGGAAATTAATATTAAAAAACCTATTCTATTAAAAAAGTTTTGAACTTTAGGGTTTATTTTCCTTCTAGTTAAAGCTTCAATAGTATTAAAGAATATATGACCACCATCTAATAATGGAATAGGCATTAAATTGATAATTCCAAGATTTATACTAATTATAATTATAAATTGAATTATAGAATTCAAACCTTTTTCGGCGGCTTTCCCAGAATATTTTGCTATAGCTATTGGCCCAGCCAAAGATTTTTTCAAATCTGACAACCCTGAATCTGCAGTAAATAATTTTCCAAAGATATCTGTTATTCCATGAAATATTAAATTAATACTTCTTATTGATTGATTAAATGAGCTAGTTAATACCTCAGATCCTTTAAAATTTTTTTTATATGTTTTTACTTCTGGTGAAATTCCAATAACATTCCTCTCATTGGCATCAAAGGTTATTTTTTTATTAATGAGATTATTATTTCTAACTAAAATAAATTCAAATTCTTTAATATTTTTATTTGATAATTCTTTTCTTATATCACTCCAAACATTTATATCGGAATTATTAATACTGATAATTTTATCGCCCACTTTAAAATCATTTTTTTGGGCTGCAGAATTATCTAAAATAGCTCCAATAGTTGAACTAAGGATAGGATTAAATATTGATTTTAAATCAAGATAGTTAAACCTATTATCTAAATTAATTTCATACACTTTATTATTAGAAATAACTTCAAAAATAATTTTATCTTTTAAAAAATTATTTTTAGTTTTTAGAAAGTCATCCCATGTATTTATTTCTACATCATTAATTGATAAAATTTCCATTCCTGGTTTAAACTTTTCGAGTCTTTCATCAGATGAATTAATCGAACCTAGTACCATTTTTTTTTCTAAATATTCTGGTGCATCAATACCGTTTAAGAATATTATTGGAAAAAAAATAAATGGAATTAATAAATTCATTAAAGGACCAGCTAATAAAATAATTTGCTTTTTATAAATAGGAATATTAGAAAAACTCCTACTTGGATCAATGATACTGTCATCACTTACTTCAGTGGGATTCTCACCTTGCATTTTCACATATCCGCCTAAAGGAAGAGCAGAAAGTGAATATTCTGTTTCTCCAATATAGAATTTAAATAATTTGGGTCCAAAACCTACAGAAAAGTTTTCTACTTTAACATTAGCCCATTTGGCCGCAAGTAAATGACCAAGCTCATGAATAAAGATTAAGAAACTAATTATTAATATGAAAACAATGATAGTCATGAAGTAATTAATATATATTTAATTACAGATATTTAAAGTTAATTTTTCCGTATTTTTATATATTTTTCTAATTTCTTGAAGTTTTTTTATTTTCACTGGTTTATGTTTCTTTAAAACTTTTTCAACAATTTCTAAAATTTGCAAAAACGATATTTCCTTATTTAAAAAAGATTTAACAGCTATATTATTTGCAGCATTTAATACAGCCATAGAAGATTCTCCTTTTTTCAGGGCTAATCTACATAATTTAAAGGCTTTATGTTTATTTTCGTTAATTTTCTTAAGTTCAATTCTATTATATAAATTAAAGTTTGCATATGTTTTTGTTTTAACTCTATCAGGATAGTTAAGTGCATAATTTATAGGTACTTTCATGTCATTAATACTTGCAGAAAAAGTAAAATTCCCATCATTATATTCAATTATTGAATGTATTTGACTACTTTTATCAATTATTGGATATATCCTGTCACTAGGGAATCTAAAAATTATAGAGGCTTCTATGATTTCAATAGCTTTGTTCATTAGCGTAGCAGAATCAATTGTAATTTTTTGACCCATTTTCCATGTTGGATGATTTAATGCTTTTTTTATTGAAACATTTTTTAATTCTCCTAATTCTTTACCATAGAATGGTCCACCAGATGCAGAAATATAGATAGATTTTACGTTTTTAATTTTTTGATTTTCTAGAATTTGGAAAATACCTGAATGTTCACTATCAATTGGAATGAATTTATTGTTATATTTTTCTGAGATAGCCATTATTTTATTCCCATACAATAAAAATATTTCTTTACTTGCAATACAAACTTTCTTTTTACTTTTCAAGGCATAAATTACTGGATCTATTGAATTAATTCCAGATGAGCAAGCAACTAAAATATCAGTTAATTTAGATTCGCAAAATTTATTTAGTTCTTTCTCATTAGGGATAATTTTTATTTTAAAATTAAATTTATATTTTTTAAATTTATCTCTCTCTTCAATTTTGGAGATATAGACAAAATTTGGTTTAAATTTTTTTACCTGTTTTTTTAATATATGTATATTTTGATTGCATGATAATAATGAAACTTTAAATTTATCTTTTTGACTGGAAATTATTTCTAAAGTTTTATTCCCTATTTCCCCGGTTGACCCAATAATTGATACAAACTTTAACATTTTATTTTCCATATTTTCTATCTATCATTTTATACTTCTTAATTATTAATTGTAAATCATCTTTATTAAAATCAGGCCATAATTTTTCTGAAATAATAATTTCAGAATATGAATTGTGAAGATTTAAAAAATTTGAAATTCTACTATGGCCTCCAGTTCTAATAATAATTTCGGGATCAGGTGAATTAGGAAAGTATGATAATTTTTTAATTAAATCAATTGATATCTCATTAATTTTGGTTCCTACAGATAAAACTTTTTTTACAACATCAGTAATTTCTTCGATACCTCCATAATTTATAGCAACATTAATTTTTAAATTTTTATTGTTCGATGTTAATTCTTTTAGTTTATTCAATTGATTCTTAATTATAGGATTTAAATCATTTAATCTACCAACCGGATTAAATATAAAATTATTTTTAGTAAAAAATTTTGATTTATCTTCAAATAATTCTATAAAAAGATTAAATAGTGATTCAACTTCTATTCGTGGCCTTTTCCAATTTTGTAGAGAAAATGCATAAAGAGTTAATTCTTGAACATCTAATTTTTGAGCCTCAAGGCAAATCTCTTTTGCGGCTTCTATTCCTGATTTGTGACCTTGTATTTTGTCTAAATTGTTTATTTCAGCCCATCGTCTATTTCCATCCATTATTATAGCAATATGATCTGGCGTCTTATTCATTTTTAAGCAACCTATAAAATATAATTATTAGAATAGTGAATAACTTTAATAAGTATAGAACTATAACACTCAATGGGTAGATAAAAAAAGTTAATAAAATCAATGGAATAGATCTTATAATCGGTAAGTTCAAAAAATTATTTATTAAAAAATTAAATCCTATAAAAATCATTACTCGTTCCTAATTGCAAGAATAGGATCCAACTTCGATGCTTTAAAAGCTGGATATATTCCAAAAAAAACACCTATACCGCCTGAAAAGAAAAATGATATCATAATTGAGCTAAGTGAAACAATTGCTGGCCATCCTATTATTGTTGAAGCTATTTTACTAATTATAAAACCAAGCATAACACCAACTATACCCCCGATTAATGACAGAAGTGCTGATTCACATAAAAATTGAAAAACTATATCTTTACTTTTTGCACCTATAGTTATTCTTATGCCAATTTCTTTAGTTCTTTCAGTAACTGATACTAACATGATATTCATAATTCCTATGCCACCAACTATAAGAGAGATTGATGCTATAGATGTCAAAAGTATTCTTAATATTTTTGTTGTATTTAATATTCTTTTAGTAACACCTTCGTAAGATGAAATGTCAAAATTATCCTCCCCGGGTTTCAAACTTCTTGTTTCTCTTAATATTTTCTTTATGGAAAATTTTGCATATTCTAATTCATCTGAACTTCTTGCTGACATTAATACACTAACTACATTAGAAAGATCTGGCCTGAAGTTTAATCTATTTAGTGATGTATATGGTAATAATATAAAATCATCCTGGTCTCTTCCACCAGGAGTTAGCCCTTTGGGTTCTAAAACTCCTATTACAAGATGGGGAACTCCATTTATTCTTAATTTTTTTCCAATTGGATTTTCTGCTCCAAAAAATCGTCTAGAGTTAGTAAGACCCAATACACAGACTTTTGTTCCATCATTAACATCATTTTGTGTAATAAACGAACCACTTTTGTTGTTCCAATCGTTTATTGCGGCAAAATCAGCATTCGATCCAACTAGAGCTATAATGTTTGATATCGATCTGTAATTTACTTCTTGAGAGGCTTTTACGATTGGAGCTAAATAATCTACCGAATCAAGACTTTTAATGAGCTCCAATTCTTCTTCAGTAAAATTTTGACCTCTTCCAGTTGTTTGTCCACTTGCGGTTCTTACAAATGGTTTAAGCATTATAGTTTTTGCACCCAAGCTTGTAAGCTGAGTTTCAATCACAGATTTTGCACCATTTGTAATGGCAATTAAAATAATTACAGAAGTTATACCTATAATGATTCCTAATGATGTTAATAAAGTACGGGTTTTATTTCTAAAAAGATTAATTCTAGCTTCATTTAAATTTGATAATATGTAATTTGGTATCAATTAAATCACTCTTCCATCTTTTATTCTAATCATTTCATTAGCTTGTTCAGCAACTTCATTATCATGGGTAATTGTTATAATAGTTTTTTTATCTTTATTTAATTCTTTTAAAAGATTCATGATATCATCGCTGGTTTTTGAATCTAAATTTCCAGTAGGTTCATCTGCAAGAATAATTTCTGGTTGAGTTACAAGTGCCCTTGCTATGGCGACTCTTTGTTGTTGGCCCCCTGATAGTTCATTAGGATAGTGATTAATTCTGTCTTTAAGTCCAACCATATTTAAACACTCCTCACCTAACTTATTAAAGTTTTCATTTTTAAATTTCTTTGAATAATGTAATGGTAGAATGACATTCTCAAGAGCCGTATGTCGTGGAATTAAATTAAAACTTTGAAATATAAAACCAATTCTTAAATTTCTAATTTCTGACATTTCATCATTGGTTTTAGAATTTACATCCTCACCAAAAAAATTATATTTACCACTGGTAGCACGATCTAAACAAGCAATTATGTTAAGTAGTGTTGTTTTACCAGAACCTGAGGGACCTATAATAGATACAAAATCACTTTGATAAATATGTAGGCTAACATCAAATAATACCTGTAAGTCAAGATCTCCCATTTTATAAATCTTATTTATTCCAGATAATTCCAATAGTATATTTGAAGACATTTTAATATCTCTTAGGTTGTGGTAATGAAAAACCGTTATTTTTATTTTTTTTAATAATCTCTACACTTGTTATTATTTTTGAATCGATTGGTAAGTCTTTTTTATTAATAATTTCTACGTATTCTGTATCCTTAATACCTGTTTCTACTGAGTAAGCTGATAAAGTATTGTCTGAATTTAATGTCCATATAACACCATAATTTTCATCATTTTCTGGTGCTCTTTTTATTATAATTCCTTCAGGTGGAACAAATCTTAAAGAAGATCTTTTAACTTTTGATACATTATTTTTAACTTGAATATTAATTGTCGCATCAACACTTAATCCTGTTTTTAAAGCTGCATTAGTATTTGTTATCTCAACAATAACTTCATAAAATACAGGCCCCTTGTTGATATTTGGCTTCAGATCTATAGGTTCTATAATTTTTTTAACAATACCAAGGAATTTTACATTTGAGTTATTTTCAACTGAAAACTCAACTTTTTGTCCAACATCTATCTTGGTTATTTCTCTACCATCTATACTTAAACTTATATTTAAATCTCTATATCCTGACGAAACAGTATAAACCCAACTATTTGTAAAGATTTTACCTTCTTTAATAAGGTCTTCATCTATATAGTCAACTCTTCCATCTATAGGAGAAATTATTTTTGTGTCAGTAATGTTTTGTCTTAATAAGTCAATTCCACTTTTTAATTCTTCAATTTCAATAGATTTTATCCTATATTCATTTTGACTTTCCTCAAATTCCACTTTAGGAATAAAACCTTCTTCGAGTAATTTTTTATCACTATCAACTTTTTTTTTCATTTGTAAAAATTCAATTTCAAGAATTTCTAAATTCTTTAACTTGGTTGATAAATCGTTCTTATACCTGGTTGAGTCTAACTCAATTAAAATTTGACCCTTCTTTACTATATCACCGTATTCAACATAATTTTTATATATGTCACCTGATACACGAGAATATACTTTTATCTCTTCACCTGGAATGATTTTTCCAGAACTTGAAACTGATTCAACTATATCTCCTTTGACAACCTCTGTTGTTGAGAATCTAAAGTCAGGAGCCCCTTCTTTAGTTATGATTTTATATACAAGAAAAAAAGATAGTATTATTGCAAATAAAATATTAATTTTAATTTTCGGCATTTACTTTTACTCCTACAACTTTTTCAAATCTTGCTATCTTGATTAAATAACTAAAAATTGCATTTTCATAATTTACGCTTTGTTCTTGTAACAGTCTCTCGGCTTCTTTTAAGTCTACACGGGATGATTGACCACTTTCAAATTTTGTTTTAACAAATTCATAGTTTACGTTTGCCGAGTTTAAAAGTTTTTTATAAACATCTATCTTATAATAAGCTGTATCAAGATCTATTAACCCGTATTTGATTGTTGATTTCATCTGGCTTTTTAGAAAATTTAGTTTAGCATTTAACGCTTTTATCCTAGCCTTAGCTTCTTTAATTTGACCCATTGTCTTTCCGCCGCTAAAGATATTCCATGTTAATCCCAAGCCAACTATAAAATCATTATCTTTATCTTCTTCTGCCACCCCTTTACCCTCAAACCTGTATGCTCCCCCAGCAACAAGAGTTGGTAAGAAATCTCTCTTATATGCACTAATAAGAGTTTTTTGAGATAAGATTTCCATTTCAGTTGATTTGATATCTGAATCTGTGGCAGCTCTAGACTCTAGCACTTGATTTTCATCTAAATTCAATCTTGTATAAGAAAGTTCTGATTCATATGTTACTTCATCTGGTTTTAAAATACCTAACAAATTAAATAAATCTTCTTCGTGTTTGAGAAGTTTCCCCTGAAGTTCAATATATTCTAATTCAGATTCACTTAAATCTATATTTGATTCAATGACATCAATCCTTGAGGATCTTCCAGCTTCTAAAAAAGCTTTATTTTTTGATAACAAATCTCTATTGGTCTCAATATCTTTTTTAATTTTTTTAATAGAATTTTTTAATTTTAAAATTTCATAATAATTTTCCGAAATTTTATTAACAATTTCATCACGTTTAGATACTATTGCATATTCAAATGCTTTAATTGCATAGCTACCAGCTTGTACTCTTTTATTTAATTTTCCAAAATCATATAAAATTTGTCTAAAGTTAACAGATGATGATCTACCCACAAATGGATAGATAAGAGTCATATCAACTTGTGGTAGATATGCTGATGAGTATTGAGTTCTCAAATAGTCTTTAGCCTCTAAATCTTTTTCTAAAAATTTTAGTTCAAGGTTGTTAGATTCAGCTATGTCTATAGCTTTATTAAGATTTAAATTTAGAGTAGAGCAATAAACTATTTTATTAAATAAGAAAATAAAAAAAATAAAAATTAAAAATTGGAAAAACCTTGCTTGGAACATTTTGCTGAAATTATATCATGAACGATGGGTTTCATGTACTTTTTTATATAATTTTAACCCTTTATATTAATTTTTTTACCAAAAAGATAAAAATTATCTTTTTTCATTATTATTTCTTTTGATAATTGGTGTAGGGACGATCTTGAAAATTTTGCCTCAAATTCATTTTTTTTTACTCTACAATAGGGAATATTATTATCAAAATATAAAGATTCTAAATTAAGTTCTTCAAATGTATAATCATTTAAATTTATGATAATTTTCTCTTCTTTAAGGAAATTAACAGATTTGACCATATACGGCCTATCTTCAAAGTATATATAAGCTTTTTGTTGACCTTCTTGCACATAAAATAAACCATTTGAAAATTTTAAATTTTCATAATTATATTTATAAATCCTTTTATGAGTAATAGGCTTACCATCTTGAAACCAATTACATTCTTTATCTACATAAAATCTTGGTTTTATTTTTAAGGTGCTAGTTTTTTCATTTGCCATTTTGTTCGTGCCTTAATAAACTCAACTCTTTGATGAAGCCTATATGATCCACCTTGCCAAAACTCTATTCTATAAGGTGTTAATTCATATCCACCCCAATTTTTTGGATAGGGAACTATATCATTTTTATATTTTTTGATTAGAAGTTTATATTCCTTTATTAACTCTTCATAGGAGTTTATTTTACGACTTTGGTTCGACAAAAAGGCTCCTATTTGACTGCTCTTAGGTCTTGAATAAAAGTATGCCTTTGATTCTTCTTTTTGTATTTTTTTAACTACTCCGTCAATTCTTATTTGCTGTTGAATTTCTTTCCACCAGAAATTCATTGAGGACTTACTATTATTAAATAGTTCAACACCTTTTCTACTATGAAAATTTGTAAAAAAGATAAAAGTTTCTCCATAATCTTTTAGTAACATCATTCTTGAAGAAACATATTTTCCAGAGGATGTAGCTAAGTTGAATGCATTTGGTTCAGAAACCTTCTTTTCAGCCTTCTTATACCAATTTTTAAAAGTTAATATAGGACAATCGGAATTAATTATTATTTTTCTTGTTTTATATTCTTTTCTAGTCTCACCAATTTTCATGCTAACCACCTTTAGGATACATGCTATTTATTGAGTCATTAAAATTATTATTTAAAAATTGGAAACCGTTATCCAATAGTTTCTTTGGAATTATATACTGATTTGAAAATAATAGTTCGTTATTAAGTTCTGGGCTAATTTTCTCTATAAACCTCTTGTTAATATTAATATTTATATTTGATGTATATTTTCTTCTCAATATATTGAAAATATTAGATAATTTTTCCGGTTGAGGACAAACTGCATTTATAGGTCCATTTAAATTTTCTTCTTTTAAAATATAGCAAATTGACCTACACAAATCTTCAATTGATATATGACTGATAAAATTATCAGATTTTATTTTTATTCCCAAGCTCATTTTATAGGGCATAGTCATAGATTTTAAAAAACCACCTTTTCTAGATAAAACAGCCCCAATTCTGAGATTTACAACTCTATTGCTAATAGAATTAAATTTATTTTGAAAGTCTTCCCAAATTTTTGTTGTATCTGATAGGAAGCCATCTCCTTTTGTTGAAGACTCAATAATTTCATTATTTAAATCATTTCCATAAAAACCAGTAGCTGATGCATGTATACAACATTGTAAATTTATTTTATTTTTCTTTATAATTTTTAATAATCGATTTGTAGATATTTTTCTACTTTCCATAATTAACTCTTTCTTTTTTTTGGTTGGAATGCCTAAAATATTTTCACCAGAAAGATTTATTACGTATTTTATCTTATCGGATATTTCTTTTGGTAATTCTAAATCCTCATTTAAATAAGGGTTCCATTCAATTTTGATAAAATCATTAAATTCTATATTGATTGATTTGTAATTTTTTATTTTTTTATTATATTTGAGTTGTATTATTTTATATCCAAACGAATTTAACATAGGAATTAAGTGCTTTCCAATCAATCCATTTCCACCTGTTATGAGAATATAAAATTCCTTATTTTGATTTTTAAGATTTATAGAACATAAATCATGTTTTAAAATTTTATGCCTATATTCAAAAGTACTTTCCAATTGTTTTTCAATCCATTTATCTAATATATCTTCAAATATATGAGTATTGAAAGATATTTTATCTATTACTTTTGTTTGATTATTGTCATTTTGGAATATATGATCATGAGTCCACTTTTTTAATGGGCCTTTAACCATGTAATCTCTAAAAATCTCATCTTTAATATAATTTGAATGTTTTATTTTCCACTTTAATTTGATAAATGGAAAAACATTATGAATTAATGATAGAGATCCACCATTAATTAAGTTATTAGTATCTATATAGTTTCTGTCTACAATTTCAATATTTTCCCAGGGTGGAGTGAGCCTTTCTAAACAGAATAATTTCTCATGCCAATTAAAAGTCTCTGAAAGAGAAGAATCTATAATGCTAGAAAATGAAAAACTGCCCATAATACTATTAATACATCAGTAACATTCTTGTTGACGTATTAATAGTATTATTAACAGATTCGGAGGCAATTTTCTTGCTAAACTTACGTTTCACAGGTTTTTTCTTCTTTAATAAGTTATTAAGTTTTTTAAAATTTGAATTATATAAAATTGTCATAGTCTCACCTAGTTCATAAAGCTTTTTAGCTTATCTCCTTCAAGTCTTTGAATTTTTTTTAGTGCATTTTTTTCAATTTGCCTAATTCTCTCTCTAGTTAAATTATATTTATTCCCAATTTGATCAAGAGTATATGTATTAGAGCCATTAAAACCAAAACGCATTTCTATTATCTCTTTTTCACGTTGGTCAAGCTGGGTAAGTGCTGTAGATATAGATTGAGATAAAGCTATTTTACCACTCAAATCATCAGGGCGATCGTTTTCATCCTCAAGAAAATCAACAAAAGTTGCATTTTCTTCATTTGAGATTGGCGAATCAAGTGAAAAGGTATCAGTACCGGATTCTAAGATTTGTTTTACAGCTTCTTCTGGTAAACCTACTTCTTCAGCAATTTCAAAAAATTCTGGTTTTCTGTTTAATTTGTCTTCGAGTTCCTTAAAAGCTTTGAATACTTTTGCTGATTTTTCAAGAATGTATACTGGCACTTTGATTGTCCTTGATTGATCCATGATGCTTCTAGTAATAGATTGATGTATCCACCAGGCAGCATATGTAGAGAACTTAAATCCTTTAGTATGATCAAATTTTTCAACAGCTCTTATCAAACCTACATTACCATCTTGTATTAAATCTAGTAAGGGTAGTCCTCTACCATTATACTTTTTGGCAATACTAACGACCAATCTTAGATTTGCCTTTGTGAAAGCTTGAATAAGTTGAGATTTTTTTTGTTCAAAAACTTTTATAAAAGAGTTCAATTTATTATTATTTTCATTTTTCTTAAGCTGTTTCTGCAGAGAAATAATTTTATCTTTGCAATTTTTTATCTTTGATGCTAGTTCTTTTTCTTCAACAGCAGTAAGTAAAGGTGTGACCAGTGCCCTTGAAAAGTAATCTTTTACAGTCTCATATTCTTGACCTGAAGATTCGTTGTAAACATAATTATTCTTAGCATTTAAGAAGTTATTTTTTTTACTATTGGAGTTTAAATTTTTCATATTTATCACCTCACATTTTAAAGATAACTTATGTCAATAATCTTGTCCAGCTTTTTTTTAAAATAATTTTATTTTTTCTGGACAAATTACTATTGACATTGGACATTTATATGACATTATAGTATAAACACATAAGGAAAGGTTGTATGAAAGAGTATCCAATTAGAATTGTAAGTAAGATTACTGGTTTGACATCAGACCAAATAAGAAAGTGGGAAGAAAGATACCCAATCCTAAAAATATCTCGATCCGAAAGAGGAAGTAGAAGGTTTACTGATAAAGATTTAGAAATATTGCAGTTAATGCTTGAAGCAAAGAGAATAGGATTTACATTGCAAGAAATTGGTAATTATAAAGTTGAAGATTTAAGAAGCCTAGTTAATGAATTGGAATCAACTAAAAGTTCCGTTGTTTATCCTGAATTAGAACAATTAACAAATTCTGCAAGACCTTATTTTGATAGTTGTGTTGAAGCTCTTAATGAATACAATTTGCGTAAAATGGAAAAAGCTATTTATGATGTAGCTTTAGATTTAGGTGCAATATATGTAATTCATAAATTTATGGTTCCCTTTATTAAACATGTCGGTAGGCTTTGGAAAAATAATAAAATATCTAAGTCACAAGAAAGGTTTGCAAATGCTGTAATTAGAAATTACTTAGAAAATTATAGATCATCATTTAAAAATTATAATCCTAATAATCCATTTGTATTAGTAGCAACACCAAAAGGTCAAAAGGCTGAGTTAGGTTGCTTGGTTAATGCTTGTTTAGCAGTTTCAACTGGTTGGAACCCTGTCTATCTAGGAACAGATTTGTCATCTCGTGATATTTGCGAAGCAGCTAAAAATTCAAGTTGTAGCGCTGTTATAATGAGTATTTTATTTCCTCTAAATGATCCAACGGTTCCTTTAGAGTTGGAACGAATTAGAAATGGTTTGGGCGGTGAATTTGAAATAATAATAAACGGTAAACGTTCTAGCATTTATTCTAAAACATGCTCAAAGATAGGTTCTCATCAAATATATGATTTATTCAGCTTGCCTAACGCTTTAGAAGATATTAGAACGGATGTTTTAAGAAAAATTTAGTTCTTTAGCTTTTTATCATTATATGATATTTTCTCCAAATATTTAAAAGCTTTATCAAGTTTTTTGGAATAAATATATTTAGAAATAACCTTGTGATTCTTTAAATTGGTGTTGTCTTTTCTAGCCATATTTAAAAGGTAGTAATTAAATAAAAATAGTCAAGAAAAAATAAGAGGTCTCGAAAAGACCTCTTATAAATGAAAATACTGTGAAAATTACTTATTCTATAAAGTTTTTAAATCACTTGCTTTTTCTTTTCCTCTTTCGCTAACAACTTCAAATGAAACTGAATCACCCTCATTCAGGTTATCAATTCCAGCTGCTTCAAGAGCTGTGATGTGAACAAAGACATCTTTGCTACCATCTTCCGGTTCAATGAAACCATAACCTTTCTTAGCATTGAACCATTTTATTTTCCCGTTTGGCATATTGCCCTCCTTTAAAATCGTCCCCAAGGGGATTCGAACCCCTGTTACCGGGATGAAAACCCGGCGTCCTAGGCCAGACTAGACGATGGGGACTCTAGTATGAGCCGTGCAGGATTCGAACCTGCGACCCACTCCTTAAAAGGGAGTTGCTCTACCAACTGAGCTAACGGCCCTAACTTTTAATGGGTTGAATATATCATGATGACCCTTTTTGTCAAAAGTTAGTTTACACTTTATAAATACTTTATATGTTTAATCTAAATAGAAAATTTTTATTATCAACTTTAGCCAATTGTCTTTTCTTTATAAATTTCTCATCTTTTTTTCTCCTACCCTTGTTTCTTGATAATTTAGATTTTCAAAAATATGAAATTGGTATTTTGATGGGTTCTTTTGGCATATCATCTATATTTTTAACCCCAATAACATCAACTTTAATAGATAAATATGGAAAGAAATTACTAGGAATAATAGCATTGTTCGTAATGATTTCTACATCTTTATTATTTGCATTCTCTGAATCTTTTTATGTGTTTATGATTTTAAGAATTTTTCAAGGTGCATCTTTTTCAATATTTTTTAATTCTTCATCAGCTCTTGCATCAGACAATCTTGAAGAAAGCCAGCGAAAAAGGGGTCTCTCAATTTATTACTCCTCAACAATTTTTCCTTATTTTATTGGCCCATATTTTGGGGAATATATAATTATAAATTTTGGTTATTTATATTTTTTCATTTTCTCTGCAATATTTTCGATTTTAGCTTTAATAATTTTATATCAAGTGGATGATGGCGAAAAGCTTAATATGACCAGAGAAAATATAAACTTTAATGACTTCTTCAAACTTGTAAATGATTCTAATTCAAAGAAACTTTTGATAACTAATTTTTTATCTTCAACTGGATTTGGAGTAATAATGAATTTTATTGCTATTTTTTTAAAATCTAAAGATCTAAAAGCAGGTATTTTTTTTGTAATATATAGCGTTACTGTAACTATTTTTAGGCTTTTTCTGTCTGACTTGTTTAGCGAAAAAAATCTTTTTAAGAAGGTTTTATTAATGTTGGCTCTTTTCTCAACTTCTATATTCTTTATGTCTTTAATTGACAGTATTTTATTTATAATTATTTTTTCAATAATCTTTTCATCCACATATGCTTTAATTTATCCTTTTGTATCAAATTTATTGGTTGGTCCCAAGTCTCAAAGTAATTCTGGACGTTTATTTGGAGCATTAAATGCAACTTTTGGTCTAGGTGTGCATTTAATGACATTCGTTTTTGGATATATTATTCATATATATGATTTTAATATTGGATTTAAAATAGCTTCAATTTTTATTCTTTTAGGAACATTCTTATTATATTTGAAGGAAAAATAAAATGAATAATTTTAATAATGAATTTAAATCTGCTCTAAGGCTTAATAATCTTGAGATTAATTGTGATTTAATAAAAAATATTAATGAATATCAAAATTTTTTAATGTCAGAAAATAAAAAATATAATCTGACTTCTATAGTCTCTCAAACAGATTTAATTAATAAACATTTTATTGATTCAATTTTTGCTCTGAACTACTTTGAAAATAAAAAAAGAATTAATTTACTTAAAGATTATGATTTAATCATTGACTATGGCTCTGGTGCAGGATTTCCTCTATTACCCTGGCTAATTTATTCAAATCATAAAAAAGAAATATCTAAAACAGAATATTTAATAAATGATTCAAATAATAAAAAAATTAATTTTATTAAGAATTTGTTAACCCATATTTCAATAAAATTTGAATCAAAATTAGTTTTGAGTAAATCAAGAATAGAAGAATTAAAATTGAATAATAATGAAAAAATTCTATTAGTCGGTAGAGCCATAGAAGATATTAAAAATATTTTAAAAAATATAAAAAAATTTGTATTACTGAATAATTTAGATTTTATTGATTTTGTGTATCTTGTTGGGCCTAGTTTTGAATGTCCTAGCGAATTATTTTTAAAAAAGATATTCAATATTCAACATTTTAGTATTTTTAATGAATTGATTAAGTATAAATTGAATGATAATAAAGTAGACAGAGGAATTTTTTATTTTAAAGTTGAAAAGCTAACTCAAATTCGCAGATAATTCTCTGATTTGATTAACCAATGTTTTAATTTCAATAGTTTTATTAGATATTGTAGGATCTTTACTTTTTGATGATAAAGTATTTGCCTCTCTGTTTATTTCTTGCATATAAAAGTCTAAAACTTGACCAATGTTTTTTGAAGATTTTTTGGAAATTATCTTTTTAATCATTTTAATATGAGAATCGAGTCTAATAATTTCTTCTTCTATATCAATTTTTTCAATAAAAACACTTATTTCTTTTTTGTTAATAGTTCCACTATCAATATGATTATTTAACTCCTTTAAATATTTTCTTTCTAGCTTTTTAGAATATAAATCATATTTTTTATGAAACAAATTTTTTAGACTTTCAATTTTATTTATTTTTTTATTAACCGCAGAAATTATTATTTTTCCTTCTGCCATTTGTTTGTTTTCCAACTCTATAGAACAATCTTTCATTAATTTTATTACTTTTTTTATAATAAATGGTTTTTTCAGAGAATTTCTTTTTTGTTTTTTTGATAAGTTTTCAAGTTCAGAGAGAGAGATTGTTAGGTTTATATTTTTCTGTGATAAGAAATTTTTATAATCATTAATATATTTTTTAAATTCAAATAATTCTTTAGATTCATCAATAAAATCAAAATTGAAAGCTATTTTAATTTTTCCTCTATTAAATTTTTTTTCAATTTCTTTTTTTATCATGTTATCTAAAGAAAAATCATTGTATTCATTAATGATTAAAATTTCTAAATTTTTACTATTTTCCGACTTGATTTGTGCTGATAAAATTGCATTTTTATATTTAATATATTTACTTGAAAATCCTGTCATACTTTTGTGCATTTTTGTTACCTTTGAAATAATATTTATTACGAGTATTATCCTTTATTTATGAGTAAAAACAAAAAGAGTGTCTTAATAAATGGCTGTTTAGGGAGAATGGGCTATTCAATTATTAACGAGCTTATGAATAATTTTCCTAATATTATTTTAAAATATGCAATTGAAAGGGACGACCATCCACTAATAGGAACAGAATTATATAAAAATTTGCAGGTTACTAAATTTCAAAATAACTTTGAAGTTGATTTTATTATTGATTTTTCATCTCCTAAATCTTCATTGGCTATTACTAGAGCTGCTGCAAAATTAAAAATTCCTATAGTAATAGGAACTACAGGTTTTAATAATAAAAATTTAAATGAATTAAAAAAATTAAGTAAAAAAATTCCAATTTTACAATCTTATAATATGAGTATTGGAATTAATATGTTAATTAAAATTATGAGAGATAATTTTAAGTATTTTAAAAATACAGATTTAGAGATTTTAGAAAAACATCATTCTCAGAAAATCGATTCACCTAGTGGTACTGCTCTTTTAATTGCAGAGAATCTTGCAAGTTTAAAAAAGAAGAATTTAAAATCCTTTATAAAATTTAGAAACTTATCTAATAATATGAAAAGAAAAAAAGATGAGGTAGGAATTAGTTCTATAAGAGGTGGAAATGTTATAGGAGAACATACTTTATTTTCATATTCTGAAAAAGAATCTCTTTCTATAACTCATCAAGCCCATGACAGATCTGTTTTTGCTCAAGGTGCAATAGAATTAGGTTTGAAATTATTAAAGAAAAAAACTGGTTTTTTTAACGTGACCGATCTTTTATAAAAATGTCTTTTACAGTATTGAACAATGATAAACTTTCTCATGCTCGTTCAGGGTTACTTAAGCTACCTAGAATTGAGCTGCAAACTCCTTTATTCATGCCTGTCTGTACCTCTGGTACGCCTAAAGGTCTTACAATGAGTACTCTTGATAATATTGGGTATAAAATGGTTGTTTGTAACGCATACCATTTGTTTCTAAAACCTGGTAGTAGGTTTATTAAAAACAATTTCAAAGATTTACATAATTTTTCAAATTGGAAAAATGCTATTTTGACGGACAGTGGCGGATTTCAAATATGGTCTTTAGATTCTTTAGTAAAAATTCAGGATGATGGAGCTCTGATTAAATCTCATATTGATGGAAAGCTAAATAAAATTACTCCTGAAATATCAATTCAAATTCAAGAGGAGTTAAATTCTGATATAATGATGATTTTTGATGATTGTCCAAAACCAAATTCAGAATATTCTATCATTCTTGATTCAATAAATAGAACTTCAAAATGGGCTAAAAGATCTAAAAATGCTAAAAAAAGTTCTAACTTACTTTTTGGTATCGTACAGGGTGGTATCCATAAAGAATTGAGAAGATTATCCGCGGAACAAATGGTTGAAATAAATTTTGATGGATATGCTATTGGTGGATTAGGTTTGGGTGAAGGTCCACAGTTAACTTATGAAATAACTGAATATTTGAATGACATGTTACCTCAAGATAAGCCAAGATATTCTATGGGAATAGGAAGACCTGAAGATATTATTGAATCAATTTCTTATGGGATAGATATATTTGATTGTGTCGTACCAACTAGAAATGCTAGAAATGGAACTTTATTTACATTTGATGGAAAGATTAATATTAAAAATACGAAATATTCAAATAATAATAATCCAATTGATATTAATTGTTCTTGTGGAGCATGCTTAAATTATAGTTTAGGATATCTTAGACATTTATATGTTAATAATGAGATAAGTGCAATTCAATTAATGACTGAACATAATCTAAATTTTTATCATGAATTTATTGAAAACATTAAAATTTCAATTAATAATTGTAATTTTACAGATTATAAAAATAATTTCTTAGAGAGGTATCTTCAAAAATGAAAATTATAAATAAATTAACATTTTTACTAATTAGCTCAATCTTGCTAACATCTTGTGCACCACCACCAGGAGGGAACACATCTTTCATGGGTTCAGTGGGACCTTTTTTACCATTTATTTTAATAATAATACTTTTTTATTTTTTAATTATTAGACCTCAAAATAAACAACAACGTGAAAGACGTGAGATGTTAAAAAATTTAAAAAAAGGCGAGTCTGTATTAACTAATGGCGGGATAATTGGAAAAATTTTAGATATCTTAGATGATGATATAATTTTATTAGAAATTTCAAAAGGAGTTCAAATAAAAATTAAAAGAGATTTTGTAAACTCATTATTGGTTCAAGATAGTAAAAAGTAAATGACAAAATTTAGGTTTTTTTCAATTTTAAGTGTGATAGTTTTGTTTTTAACATTAATTTTCACATATCCTAACTTTAACAATAAATTGCCAAATTGGTGGAGATATGTATTCCCAGCAAACAAAATTAATCTAGGTTTAGATTTAAAAGGTGGAATTTTTATCGTTTTAGGCATTAACGAAGAAAAAATAAAACCCATAATATTAAATGAAGAGATTAAAAGAGTGAAAGATCTCTTAATAAATAAAAATATACTAATTAGGAATGCTTATGTCTCAGAATTAGAATTAAAAATAGAATTCTTTGACAACCAAAGCTTAAGTGATGCCAATAAATTACTTACGAAAAATTTTACTACATCGAATGAAGACGAGAACAAAATATTATCTATAGATATTGATGAAAGTATGTACTTAGAAAAAAAGGAAATGTTATTAAAGCAAGTTAAAGATATACTAAATAATAGAATCGACCAATTTGGTGTTGTAGAATCATCTATACAAATTGCATCAAACGATAGAATAATTGTTCAAATTCCTGGTGTTGGAGAATCTCAAAGATCTAGAATTATTGATATCATATCTAAAACTGCATTGTTAGAATTTAAGCCTGTAATACAAGAATCCAAAACAAAACAATTGATTTTATCAAAATATGGAAATGAAAAAATAAATAATGAGTTTTTGATATATGAACATGAAGTTGAAAAAGATAATAAAAATTATCTTGTTACAAAAAAAACAACTGAGCTTTTTGGAACGTCACTAAGTGATGCATTTGTAGCATACGATCAATTAAATAGGCCTTACATTGCTTTCTCACTCGACTCTAAAGGTACAGAAATTTTTTCAAAAATGACAAGTGATAATATTGGCAATAAAATTGCAATTGTATTGGATGGAAAAGTTAAATCTGCTCCTGTTGTCCAAGAACAAATTTTTGGTAGAGGTTCTATTACAGGGAATTATACTTTTGAACAGGCTTCTGACTTATCAATAATTTTAAAATCAGGTTCACTACCAATACCTATAAGTATAATGCAAGAAAAAACTATTGGACCTTCTTTGGGTCAAGCTTCAATTGATAGAGGCAAGATGACAATGATTGTTGCATCAATTTTAATATTTATTTTTATGTTTATTTATTATAAAAAACTAGGATTAGTTTGTGACCTCGCATTAATATTTAATATTTTTTCAATTTTTGGATTATTATCATTGTTTGGAGTCACCCTTACGTTCCCTGGGATTGCTGGACTTGTATTAACATTAGGAATGGCTGTTGATGGAAACATAATAATTTATGAGAGAATTCGTGAAGAAATTATAAAAGGTAAAGAAAAATTATTAGCTATTGAAGTTGGTTTTGAAAAATCACTTTCAACAATCTTGGATGCAAACATAACAACATTGATTGCGTCTTTTTGCTTATTTCTCCTAGGTGACGGTCCTATAAAAGGCTTTGCTTTAACTTTATCAATAGGAATTTTTTCTACTATTTTTTCAAATGTAATATTTACGCGTGTTGTAACAAAAATTTTAATAAAAGAAGAAGTTAATGATTAATATATTTAAAATTTCAAGGTTTATATTTATTTTCTCAATTTTATGTGTTGGTCTGATATTGTATTATGTTAAAAACAATGACATAAAATATGGTCTAGAATTTTCGGGTGGAACCGAAGTTGTAGTGGGTTTTAACAAAGAGATTAATATTGATAATCTTAGATTCAAATTAGAATCAATTAGTGGTGGAACAGCCTCAGTTCAAGTATATGACACTAAAGATTATTTGATTAAATTCCCTGTGAATGAAAAACGAATTGAATTTAATGAAGACGTTAAAAAATATCTTGATCAAGTTCTATATGATGATTATAAAAATGACGAACCCTTAATAAAACAAATTGATTATATAGGACCCAAGGTTGGTCAAGAGTTAGTAAACAATGGATTAATGGCATTGTTGTATGGATCCTTGGCAATATTAATTTATGTTTTTTTTAGGTTTAATTTTAGTTTTGCAATATCAGCTATAACAGCACTCTTTCATGATTTTTTAATTGCACTCTTTTTTATAATTTTCTTGGACATTGAGATTACACTCTCTACTATTGCGGCATTGTTGACTGTAATAGGTTATTCAGTCAATGACACTATAGTCATATTTGATAGGGTGAGAGAAAATATGAACTTACTTTTAGATGATAAGGTCGAAAAAATTATAAATATTAGTATAATCCAAACTCTTTCGAGAACCATTTTAACTGTCATAACTGTACTGATAGTTTTACTACCATTATATTTCTTTGGTGGCCCTGTTATCGAGGACTTTTCAATAATTATGATTATAGGAGTAGCAGTGGGTACTTATTCATCAATTTTCTTTGCTCCTTTCTTGATGTATTTAATTTCTAAATGGAGAACAAGTTAAAATGGCAGATAAAATTATTAATAATTTAATGGAAGATTTAAAAGATATAAAAAATAAAAATGAGTTAATGAACATTAAGTCAAAATATATAGGCAAGAAAGGCTTAGTCTCAATTCTAATGCAAGAGATAAAAAATTTACCAGTCGAAGAAAAAAAAATTCGTGGATCTGAAGTAAATATGATTAAAAAAGAAGTAGAAAATCTAATAGATAGTAATCTTAAAAGGATTGAATCTGAAGAAATTAATTTAAAATTAAAAGAACAAGAGATTGATGTATCACTTCCAGGAAAATTAAACAGTTTAGGTTCAGTTCATCCAATTTCTCAAATATTAGATGAAATAATTGATATTTTTGAGGGGTATGGTTTTCAAATTACTGAAGGTCCAGAAGTAGAAAATGATTATTATAATTTTGAATCATTAAATATTCCCAAGGACCATCCAGCTAGGGATATGCAGGATACTTTTTATTTAGAGAATAACAACTTGCTCCGTACTCATACATCGCCCATGCAGATAAGAATAATGGAAAAGAATAGTCCGCCTATTAAAATAATTTCTCCTGGAAAAGTTTTTAGATGTGATAGCGACATAACACATACTCCGATGTTTCACCAGGTTGAAGGATTATTGGTTGATGAAGGTGTTAGCTTTGCTAATTTAAAGAGCATATTGAACCGTTTTTGTTATGATTTTTTTGGAAAAAAAATTAAAACTAGATTTAGACCAAGCTATTTTCCGTTTACAGAGCCAAGCGCAGAACTCGATATAGAGTGGAAAAATAAAAAAGATGAAACTAAATGGATGGAAGTTCTTGGTTGTGGAATTGTAAATCCAAAAGTTTTTGAATTTGTAAAGTATGATACAAGCAAATATACTGGATTTGCTTTTGGTATGGGAATCGAAAGGTTAGCCATGATTAAATTAGGTATTACAGATATTAGATATTTTTATCAAAATGATTTAAAGTTTCTAAAGCAATTTTAGTGAGGTGAAAGATGGGAATAAAATCTGATAAATGGATTAAAAAAATGGCTACGGAGCATAAAATGATCGAACCCTTTACTGATAAACAAACTACTCAAGGGGCAATTTCATATGGTGTTTCATCTTATGGTTATGACATAAGGGTGACGGATGAATTTAAAGTCTTTACAGATGTATTTAATACTGTTGTAGATCCAAAAAGTTTTAATGAAAAATCATTTGTAACAATAGTAGCAGATGAGTGTATTATTCCACCAAATTCTTTTGCATTAGCAAGAACTGTTGAATATTTTAAAATTCCAAAAAATGTAATAACTGTATGTTTAGGTAAATCCACATATGCGAGATGTGGAATAATAGTTAATGTAACTCCATTTGAACCTGAATGGGAAGGCCATGTAACTTTAGAAATCTCAAATACTACACCTTTACCTGCAAAAATTTATGCAAATGAAGGAATTGCTCAGGTTTTATTTTTTGAAGGTGATGAGCAGTGTGAAGTTACTTATGCAGACAAAAAAGGTAAGTATCAAAATCAAACTGGTATAACATTGCCTAGAATGAAAGATTAGTATTTAATTAATTTAATGACATGTTAGAATTCAATTAACCTATGGCAAAATCTGCAGAAAATCAATATAGTGCAAAAAATATTCAGGCTCTTGAAGGTCTTCAAGCTGTAAGAAAAAGACCTGGAATGTACATTGGTGATGTTGTTAAACGTGGCTTTCACCATTTAGTATATGAGGTCTTGGATAATTGTGTTGATGAGGCTCTAGCTGGTTTTTGCGATACTATCAAAATATCAATTAATAAGGATGAAAGTATCTCTATTGAAGATAATGGAAGAGGTATCCCAGTTGATAAACATCCAACCAAAAAAAAACCTGCCGTAGAAGTTATTTTAACCACCCTGCATGCGGGTGGAAAGTTTGATTCCAAAACTTATGCCGTTTCCGGGGGATTACATGGAGTAGGGGTAACAGTTGTAAATTTTCTATCTGAATTTTTGGATGTTGAAATTTGTAGAGATGGAAGTAAGTGGTATCAAAGATATGAATTTGGAAAGGTTTCAACTAAGCTAAAATCCATTGGAAAATCAAAATCAACTGGAACAAAAATAACATTCAGACCTGATGAAGAGATTTTTAAACCTGTCATTAATACAAGTGGTAAATATGATTTTGAACCTAAATTTGATTATCAATATCTATGTAATAGATTGAGAGAGTTAGCATTTCTGAATAGCGGTTTAAAGATAATTGTTTCTGATGAAAGAACTCAAAAAAATGAAACTTTTTATTATAAAGGTGGAATATCTTCATATGTAGAGCACCTGAATTCTGGAAAAAAAACAATTCATAAACCCTTCGTTCTTAGTGGTAAAAAAGAAAACACTATTGTAGAAATTTCAATTCAATATAATGAGGGCTACTCAGAGAATATATTTTCATATGTTAATAACATAAATACTATAGAAGGTGGAACTCACTTGAGTGGCTTTAGGAGCGCGCTTACTAGATCTGTAAATAAATATGCTAAAGATCAAAATTTATTAAAAAATCAAAATATATCAATTACAGGTGATGATACACGTGAGGGTTTAACTAGTATTATTAGCATTAAAGTTCCTGAACCAAAATTTGAAGGGCAAACAAAAACAAAATTAGGAAACTCTGAAACAGCGGGCATAGTTGAGTCACTACTTAATGATTCACTCAGCGATTTCTTTGAAAAAAATCCTACTCAAGCAAAAAAGATTGTAAATAAATCAATTGATGCTGCTAAAGCAAGAGAAGCAGCAAAAAAAGCTAGAGATTTAACAAGAAGAAAAAGTGCGTTAGATATTGGCTCTCTTCCTGGAAAATTAGCTGATTGCCAGGAAAAAGATCCAGATAAATGTGAACTTTTCATAGTTGAAGGTGAATCAGCGGGTGGTTCTGCAAAACAAGGTAGAGATAGAAAAACCCAAGCTGTATTGCCTTTAAAAGGAAAAGTAATTAATGTTCAAAAAGCTAGACTTGATAAAGTTCTTAGCAATGATGAAATTGGAACTTTAATAACTGCAATGGGCTTAGGAGCTCCAAAAATGAATGATGACGATGAAAACATAGATTTGTCAAAATTACGATATGGAAAAATTATCCTTATGACAGATGCGGATGTTGATGGTTCTCATATCCGTACTTTGCTATTAACTTTTTATTATAATCATTATAAAGATTTACTAAGAAATAAAAAATTATATATAGCACAACCACCTTTGTTTAAAGTTAAAAGAGGTAATAAGGAAACCTATATCCAAGATGAGATATCTCTTGATAATTATCTTTTGCAAAATTCAATAAATGAAATTATTGATGATAAAACCTTTAAAGATTTAAAAATTTCTAAAAGCGAATTGTTAGATAAAATTTCATATTATGTTCGATATAAAAACATATTAGAAAATTTAAGTAGAACAAATATTGATATAAGAATTTTAAATATATTAATTCCAGTTCTTTCTAGCGGATCAAAACTAGGATCAAAAGATTTCACTAAGAGGATTTCTGAAAAGCTAAACGAATACAAAGATAAAGATATATTAAAAATTTCAATTGTTAGTGAAGATAAAAAATCAATTGAGTTCAAAATAAAAGATAAAGGCCGTGAATCAATATCAAAAATTGATTTAGGACTTATAGATAGTCCACTGTTTGAATCATGCTTGAATGAGTATTCTAATAGTGTCAAAAATTTAAACTTTCCTTTAAAAATTTCCGTAAAAACAAATGAAACATATACTATTGAAGATTTAGATAGTTTTTATGATTTATTAATTAATATTGGTAAAAAGGGGTTTTCTATTAGCAGGTACAAAGGGTTAGGTGAGATGAATCCTGAGCAATTATGGGAGACAACTTTAAATCCAGACACTAGGATTTTACGTGAAGTTAATATTGCTGATATTGCCGAATTAGATAGAGATAAAAAAGAATATGAATTGTTTGAGGATTTGATGGGAGATCAAGTAGAGCCTAGAAAGAAAATAATAGAGGAAAATGCTTTATATGTAACTAACTTAGATATTTAATTGTCTTTTTCAATATCTTTTTTTATTTTTTTTAAATCATTAATCTCTTCATTTACACTATCATTAAAATCATCTTTAACTTTTATAATATCTCGATAAAATTTTGCAATATTTTTAGAAATCTTTGGAATTTCATTTGGACCAAATAAAATTATAAAAATTACAATTACAAAAACTATTTCTGAAAAACCAAGACCAAACATATAGATTTAATTATATACTATTTAGCTTTTATGGGCTTTTTAATTATTAAAGATAATGATGCTGCTATTAAGCAAACTATAATACAGAAATATAAACCATAATCATATGTTCCAAAATTATCGATCAAATATCCACCAAGTGGAGGTCCAAAGATTGCTGATATAGAGAACCCCGTTCCAAAAATCCCATAAATAACCCCAGAATTAGCTTTTCCAAAAAAATCTTTTAATTTACTAGGGAATATCGGAATCCAACCAGCATAACAAAAACCGAAAGAAATTCCAAAAAGCACAAATCCTAGTATGGAGTTGGTGTTTAATATAATAAATATTGATAATGCTTGACCCAAGAATACAAAAAATAAAATTTTATTCCTGTCGACATAATCCGTTAAATATCCTGTGACAATTCTTCCAAAAAAACTACCTGCAGCAATTGATGCAGGAGCAAGGGAAGATGTTAAGATGTTAAAACCTCTTTCTAAGGCTAAATCATATTGAAAAGTGACAACTATTAAAAAAGATAGCATCCCTAAAACTAATTGGATATATAAGAGATTAAAGGCTAATGTCTTCACAGCAGCTGTACTAGACCAGCTATTTTTTAAATCATCATCTTCTTTTGGAAATTTTCCTCCATATGGTTCTAAATTCATTTCCTCAGGGGATTCTTTCATTAAAAAAGCGCCAAAGAGAAACACAAAGGTAATTGCTGATAAAATAATTAATGTAAATTCAAGATTAGATTCTTTTAGTATATATGCTGATAGAGGATTAACTATTAATCCACTTATAGGTACACCTGTGGTTGCAAGACCTACAGCAAAATCTCTTCTTTTGTTAAACCATCTTTGAGCAATCACAATTGCTGGAACATAAAAAGCACCATCACCAAGTCCAGTTAAAATTCCATAATTAAAGAATAAAGCAGCTTTAGATGTTGAGAATGCAGTTAAAAACATTCCCAATGCTGAAATTAAGCCACCAAAGAAAATAACTTTTTGTGGCTTATATTTATCAGTTAATTTTCCAAAAATAATCATTGAAAAAGCAAATACTAAACATCTAACGCTAAATATTGAAGCTACAGAGGCATTAGATAGGCCATATTTGATTTCTATTGATGGAAGAAGAACACCGAATGAGTACAAAAGCAGACCATCTAGAAAAATTAAAAGGAAGGCTCCAAGAATAATAAACCAACCATAAAAAACTTTATTTTTTTTCATAATAAATAAGCTATGTAATTTTAGTACTTAATTTACCAATATCAAATAATTCTTCTTGACCGGTAATCATATCTTTTAACAAAATTTGTTTATTTTTATATTCTTTTTCACCAATAATCACAACTTTCTTAGATTTAATTTTATTTGCATGTTTGAGTTGCTTTGTAAAACTTCTATATTCTTGATCCATTTCAACATTTTTACCAAGTTTTCTGAGCATTTTAGTAACTTCATTTGCATAATTTTGAAAAGATTGATTTTGATATATAACATAAAATTCAGTACTAATTTCTATTTTTTGAATAAATTGATTAGATAAAAGTAATAAAAGTCTTTCAACGCCGGCTGCAAAACCAACACATGATGTTTGAGAACCATTAAATTTTTTTACAAGATTATCGTATCTACCGCCTGCTAATATTGTATCTTGAGATCCAAGTTCAGATGATTTAATTTCAAAAACTAAATCATTATAATAATCAATGCCTCTAACCAACTGATTGTTAATTTTATAAAGTATCTTATTTTCATCTAAAATATCTGTTAAATCCTTAAATCTTGATTTGGAATTGTTATCTAAGAATTCTTCTGCTCTGGGAACATCTTTGAAATTATATTTATTTATTGCCTTATCTAAAAATCTTAAAGGATTTTTTTTAACTATTTGTAAGTCATCAGAATTTATTTTTGATTTATTTTGTTCAGTAAACTTAATAACTTCTTTTGATAGTTTTTTTAAACTTTGTTCATTTCCAATACTATTAATTTCTAAATCAAAGTTTTTAATTTCTAAATTTTCTAGAATATCGATTGCTAAGGATATTATCTCATATTCATAATATATATTATCTGAACCTATAAGCTCTATACCCATTTGATTAAATTGTCTATATCTTCCTTTTTGTGATCTTTCATATCTAAACATAGGGCCAAAATAATATAGTTTATTAATTTTTCTTTTTTTATCCATTGACTGCTCTATATAGCTTCTAATTACTGCGGCAGTTCCTTCAGGTCTCAATGAATATATAGAAGATTTATCAACTTTCCCTTCTTTGAATAAATAAAAATCATACATCTCTTTCGATACAATATCAGTATCAGATCCAATACCGGTTGTAAAAGTATCTTTATTTTCTATAACAGGAGTTATTATTTCTTGAAAATTATATCTTTTTGCAATCTCTGTAATGATTTCTTTTACAGAATTAAAAATAGATGTATTTTCAACAACTTTATCTGAGAGTGGATATATATCTTTAAAGCCCTTAATTAATTTCATAACTATATTGTGAAATCTTAATTAAATATTGTTTATTAATCAATTAATCAATAATATATTAGAGTGAGAATATTATATGTTGGTAGTCCAGAATTGTTTGGATCAGGCGCAAGTAGCATACATGTTGCTAAAATGGTTGAGGCTTTTGGCCATTTAAAACATGAAGTTGATTTATTGATTCCAATTAAAAAAAATAAGATTAACGATTTTTACATGTATTATTCAGTTAATAAAAATTTTAAAATTATTAATTCTGTTGGTGTTAGCGCCGGATCACTTAGACATTTTTTACATGGAATAATATCTCTATTCTCAATTAAAGAAAAATATAATCTCATTATTACAAGAAATATAACTTTTGCATTTTTAGGTTCATTTTTTTTAAAAAATATTATTATTGATATTCATCATCCACCGATAAATTTTTTTTCTAAAATTGCGATTAAAAGATTTATAAAAAGTAGTAATGTTAAAAATATAATATGTAATTCTGCAGGAACATATAGACATATTAATGCTAATAATATTAAGAAAGCAAAAATTTTACCAAATGGTGTTGATTTAAAAAAATTTGATAAAACATATGATTTAGACATATTAAGAAAAAAACTCAAAATTAATAAAAATATAAAAATAGTTTCATATATAGGAAATCTATATCAAGGCCGTGGAATTGAAATGATAATAAAATTATCAAAACATTTTGAAAATTTGTTTTTTCTGTTAGTTGGTGGAGAGAAAAGCGATATAGAGAATTACAGAAACCTGTTATCTGAGGAAAATAAAAACATCCTATTTACAGGGCATATACTTCAATCTGATATTGTAAAGTATTATAAATTATCAGATTTTTTAATTATTCCATATGAAAATAATTTTACTATAAAAGGAAGTATTAATGCGGCTACTTTTTCATCTCCGATTAAACTATTTGAGCATTTAGCATCTGAAAAACCTATAATAGCATCAAATATAGATTCTATTAACTCTATTCTAGAAGATGGTCAAGATGCAATTCTAATTCCTGAAGGTAATTTTGAAGAATATGTAAAAAAAATTACAAATTTAGTTAATGATGAAAAACTTCAAAAAAAATTATCTGAAAATGCAAAGAAAAAATCTTTAAAATTTAGTTGGATTAATAGGGCAAAAGGATTTATTGATCAATAAATTGAACTAGAATTTAATGTTTGTTGAAGTTCTTCGATACTGATTGCAGCTAAAGTTATTAATTGAATTGTTCCTCGAGCACCTAATTCTATTGATACTCTTGAAATAGTTTCATTATCAGGCGCCTCTAATATATTTATAAAGTCAAATTCTCCTAAAACTGCATATTGTTCGATAACTTTTGCGCCCATTTTCTCAATTTCATCATTAACTTCTTTTATTCTTTCAGGTCTCATTTTAACAGTCTTTCTTCCTTCATCTGTTAACTTACTTAGCATTATAAATTTTTCCATCATATTTCATCCAATAAAAATTTTTCTATTTCATTCTTTGGTAGTGCACCAATTATTTGGTTTTTTAATTCACCTTTATTAAAAACTAACAAGGTTGGAATACTTTGAATTCCATATTTTGCGGCATATTCCTGATTATCATCTACATTGATTTTAATTATTTTAATTTTGTCTTTTAATTCAATTGATATTTCTTCTAAAACTGGCGCAACTGCTTTACAAGGTCCACACCAAGGTGCCCAAAAATCAACTAATACGGGAATATCAGATTTTAAAACATCATTTTCAAAATTAGAATCATTACTCTCAATAACATTACTCATCAAAAATCTCCTACATTATATTTTAATAAAAAAAAATAAATTATCAAAAGTCCCTAATTAAGTTAAAATTATATTTTATTACCTAGGAGTTATTATGTCTAAAAAATTTAGAATTGAATCTGATTCCATGGGTCAAATGAAAGTCCCTAAGGATGCACTATATGCGGCTCAAACTGCTAGAGCAATAGATAATTTTCCTATTAGTAATTTAAGATTTAAAAGGCCATTCATATCTGCATTAGGAATTATTAAGTTTGCATCTGCAAAAGTAAATGCTCAGTTAGGTCTTATCTCTAAATCTGTTTCTAAGTCGATAATGAAAGCAGCTGATGAAGTAATAGAGGGTAAGCATGATGACCAATTTGTTGTAGATATTTTTCAGACTGGTTCCGGAACATCATCTAATATGAATGCTAATGAAGTCATATCGACATTAGCAAATAAATACCATAAAGGTAAGTACTTAATCCACCCAAATGATCATGTTAATTTAGGACAATCTAGTAATGATGTAATACCTACAGCAATGCATATTTCATGCAACTTACTAGTTACTAATCTTTTAATTCCAAAAATGTTGATTTTGTATAAAGAATTAAATAAAAAAGAAAGAAAATTTAAAAATATTTATAAAATAGGTAGAACTCATTTGCAAGATGCTACTCCAATAACATTAGGACAAGAGTTTGGTGGTTTTTCACAAATGGTTCAAAATTCAATTCAATTTATTAAAGAATCAAATAAGGCCTTAACATTTTTAGCTCAAGGCGGGACAGCAGTTGGAACAGGTATTAACAGTCATCCAAAATTTGCAAAGAAGTTTGCAAATGAGGTCTCAAAAATCACTAAAGTTAAATTCACCGAAGCTGAAAATCATTTTGATTCGCAATCTTCAAAAGATGGGATTGTAAATCTTAGTGGATCCTTAAAGACTTATGCAACTTCTTTAATGAAAATTGGAAATGATATAAGATGGCTCGGTAGTGGTCCAAGATGTGGATTTGGAGAGATAATTATTCCTTCTATCCAACCTGGATCCTCTATAATGCCAGGGAAAGTAAATCCTGTTCTTGCTGAATCTCTTACTCAAGTTTGTGCACATGTTATAGGAAATGATTTAACTATAACCATTGCGGGGCAATCAGGTAATTTTCAACTAAATGTTATGATGCCTGTGATGTTGCATAATTTAATGGAGTCAATAGAGCTTTTATCGTCATCATCTGAAATTTTTGCTACTGATTGTATAAAAGGTATAGAAGCGGATAAGAAAATTTGTGAGGGATATATAGAGGAGAGTTTAGCAATGTGTACAAGCCTAGCTCCAATCATTGGCTACAACAAAGCTGCAATGGTTGCAAAAAAGGCTCATGAAACTGGAAAAACTGTCAGAGAAATTGTTAACGAGGATAAAATATTATCAAAAGAAGAATCTGATAGGGTACTTAATCCAATAACAATGGTGAAGCCAAGTTTATGAAAAATAAATTATTTACTAAAGTCAGTAATATTGATGATATTTCGTTAAGTGTAGAGTATTTTAAAGATAAATATTATCCAGATATTTTAAAAGAAGTTGATTTGCTTGAAAACATTGTAGAACAAATAAAACTTGAACCTAGAATATTATATGACGAAAGCTATGTTAAAGGATGGAAAGATGAACTAACGCTTGAACGTGAGTCATTAATTAAAATTGTAATTAATTTACTACAATCTGTATTAAATGAACTTGAATCTGCTCATACATTATTATCATCCAAGAAAAACTTTGACAGATGGTCAGAAGCAAAAAATTGGCTCAAATCCATTTTTGAAGCAGCATCCTCTGGGTCACTTTCTAAGTTGGTTTATTATGGACCTGATGCAGACAAATCACCTACTGATAAAAAGTTATTATCCGAATTTACTTCATTAAAGAACAAAATAGAAAAATTTTTCAATAAATATTATCCATTTTTCTTAGAAAGCGCAAAAAAAACTAATAAAGGTGTCATAATGCTTTCCAATCATGTCAATACTTTATTAATTGATGAGGCTTTATGCAACTTTGCTATAATTTATCAAAAATCCTCAATGCCATACTCCGGTGTTATTGCTTCCAGACCTTTACATGAGGTCAATTCTATAGATAAAATAGTAATGCATATTTTGGCAAACAAATATAGAACTACTTACCAGTCAATTTCCATGAGAATGAAATTGATTTAGCAATGGGGTTGATAATAAAATGGGAAAAATAAAGGAAGATCCATGGATAGATTCAGTTATTTTAAGTGATGATTTTTTCAAAGAGATTAAAAATTTTGTTGAAAGAGTACATGAAGGCAAGACAGGTATTTTATCTTGGCTCTTTTTCTGTAAGTATTTCAGAGATTTTCAGAAAACAAAGAATCCATTACATTTGGCATTAGCTATAAAAGAGCATCCAATTGTCCTTGATCACCCGACAATTAGATACCAGATTATAGCATGGTCCCTTCAAGCAAAATATCCTTATCCAGAGGATAAACAAAATATAATTAAATTTGCAGAGGGAATGAGAGGACATGATTATCCAAATAAAAAAAGAAGAAAGCTTCCATTTAGTAATGAGCATGTTGTAGGAACATATAAATATATATATAAAATGATTTCTGATATGAAAAAGGAATTGAAACCGCAAAATGAAATGGAGATGAACTTTGCTCTAAGAACACTGTTTAACCCTTCAAAGGCTAAAATAATTCCTTTGGAAAACAAGATAGAAGAGTGGTCATCAATTAGAACTATAAAAGAGTTAACTCTGAAAATTACTCAATATTTCTTAAGTTATAAATGGAGTTTAGAATACAAGAATGACTTTGTTAAAGATAAAAACCAATTACTAGTTCCACCCAAATTAATACCAATGAAATGGATTGAAAAAAAAGTACTCGGAAAGAAATAAAATTAATTATCTAAATTACTTTCATTTTTTTGATTTACAAATTCAATTTTTGACCATCTTTCAATTAAAAAATTAAAAACTTTTTCCGCTTCATTATAAGATTCTTCTTTAATAAGTTCTTTAATATCATTTAATATACTCACTGAATCCTCTTTATCTAAACTGTTTTGAGGCAGGCTTGCTAATAAATCTCCAAAGTTAAGTATTAAAATACTATCTTTATCAAATCCAGTTAGCCAGTTTTCTGTATCTTTCAGGTCAGCCAATATATTTTTAAAATTCTCTGTGAATTTTTCATTTTTATTTTGATTTATATTTAAATTAAAAAATTCATTAATAGACGATAAACTATCAATTATTGTGCTTGTGTAATGAATAGCACCAAATCCCCAATGAGTCTTAAAAACTTTTTTTTGATTTTCATTAAATAACATGAGCCAATGGATTGGAACCAGATTATTTACTAAAAATGAATAGTTTTGCCTATTTTCATTTAAATCAGATGGACATATATAGTACTCGTCATTTTCTTTTATAAATAAACATTGTTTCAAGTCTTTAATTTCCATGTTTAAATGATCAGCTAAAGATTTCTCAAAGTTTTCATATTCGCTTCCAAACCAAATACCATAAGGTGAAGTAGGACCTCCCCAATAACTCTCATAAAATGATGTATATTCTCTCCAATATTCTTTATTCTTTGAAGATTTTTCAAGGTTTTCATAAACCTGTAAATAGCAAGCTGGCATATATTGATTTTCCTATATTTATTATTATAATTCAATGTGTTGTATGAGAGTTTTTATTATTAATTTTTTAATTTTTTCTTTTTTGATAAATATTTCAGCATTAGCAGAAGAGCCTGTTTTTTATGAAACTGTTCCTATGTGGGGAAAAATGATTATGTTGAGTGTCGCATTTGCAATACCAACTAAAATCATTCTTGCTCATATTGGTTTATTTGAATTCTTAGATTCAGATTCCTTTCCGAAACCACCACCTTTGACAAAAACTCAAACAGAATTACTGGCTGCCGGAATAGTTGGATTGGTCTTTGGTTCATTTATGACAGTTATTTTTATAATAGTTTCATAAATACTTAAAATTATTGTTAATTTTTATTTTTTTATGTGTTATAGTAGCCATAAAATGTCAATTAAAGTTGATCAAATCATTAGGTCTGATAGAAAATCACTTGAAATTCAAATTTCTGTCGAGGGATATATAATTGTTCGCGCTCCTATTGAAGAGACAAATGAGAATATAGAAAAATTTCTGGAAGAAAAAAAATTTTACTTACTTAGAACTCAGCAAATTACAAAGGCAAAATATTTAAATGACTTGCATAAAAAATATGAAGAAGGTGAGAAGTTCCTATACTTAGGAAAACAGAGACCTCTCAAAATTGTAGAAAATAAATCTATTCCACTAAAGTATGTTGATGGAACCTTTTTTCTTTCTAAATCTTTTTTGAAAGTAGCAAACAAAGTATTTATAGACTGGTATAAAGAAAATGCTAGAACTTATATTTTAGATTTAGCTAATAGATTTTCAAAATTATATAATATCAATTATACAAAAATAAAAATTCGTGATGCACATTCTCAGTGGGGATCCTGCTCAGGGAATGGTGTTCTAAATTTCAGTTGGCGATCAATATTAGTTCCACATGAAGTGATTTCATATTTGGTTGTTCATGAGTTAGCTCACATTGTTCATCCAAATCATTCAAGTGATTATTGGATTGAGGTAGAAAAAATGATGCCGGAATATATTAAGTATGAAAATTGGCTTAAAAAGAATGATCATATATGTTCCATGTTCAAAAATGATTTAGGATCTTTTAATAAAAAAATTTCTTCCGATAAAAAATTAGGTGTAAAAAATCCAAATGACCAGCTTGAATTCGAACTTTAAAAATTTTTATTCAAAATTTAAAAAAATTCTAAATAGAATTTTTATATTTATTTTAGCTATGCCTATGGGCATACCTTTATTGCTTCCCTTTTTTTTAATATATGGAATATATTTGAGTTCATCCAGCGATGGAAGATTGAAATTGAAAAATTACTATAATAGCTTCAGGCGATCCATAACACTATTAAAAACCAAAGATGGCAGAAAAATACTAATAAAAGAATTAAAAAGCTTCTGGAATGGTAGTAATTAATTCTAATGAATAACTATTTTATACAAAAAATACATCATAACTATAAAAGTTGACAGGAATATGAACCCAAAAATTTTTTTATCCATATACTTATTATAATTAATATTGTTAATTTTATTTGATTTAAATTAAATGTCGGTATAATAAACTCTATGCAAGGTATTGATTTTAAAGAAAAAAAAGCAGAAGAAACAATAGTTCAATCTATATATCCCGATGGTTTACTTGATAAGACATTATTTAGACCTAAAATGAAAGGTAATGTCCAAATGACAAGTGAGAAAGGTGAAGGTTATCACAGTCATAATCCTTTTAAATTAGTTGCTTATGATTGCTTAGAAGAATATTTAACCACTAAAGATCCTAATAAATTAATAGAAGCCGTTATGCATGATATCTCTTTATTGCAGGGTAGGGTTATTGAAGATCCTGAATCTTGGGATCCCAATACAATGCAAGGTGACGAAATAATTGATATAACAATTCTTTCTATGGCACATATTGGGACTTATAACGAATTATTAGATAAAGTAACACCTCCTACAGTTGTATGGTCTACTATAAATTACTGGAGGTCATATTTAACTTTTAAAAGAGCTGCTTTTAATGCTGGAGAAGCCCAAAGTTATCTGGAGAAATGTTTTTTAAGATTAGGTGGTGCCTTGATTCCTTCTATAATTCCAGTAGCTGATGGTGCTTTTACTGAAGAAGAAAGAAAGTATCGTGAAATGAAAAGTGCCTAATTATTTTATTAATGACAAGAAATTCCAAACTTTTTAAGTCTCCAATAGTTATATGGTAGTGGTGTTAAAAATCCAGCTAAAAGAACTGGACCGATGGTTTGAATATTTATAACAGCCTTACCATTTAGAATAAAGTCCACTGAATTCATTGCTATTTCCATTCCAATCATGCTAATTAGGCTCATACCAAGAGCAATTTTTAAAGATTGCAAAAATTTAAAATCCTTTAATAGTATTATTGTTTCAAGAATAATGCTAGTTGTTAAGCCTGCTAAAATTGCAATAATCATTACATTCATAATTGAAAGGGAATGTTCTATATTTTGAAAATAAAAAATTGTTCCTAAATCTCCAATAGAGCATCCTATTAAGCACCACATTGTATTAATTGATGATTTTTTCCAAGTATGTTTACACTTCCACATATTATTTCCTTTTCACTAGATAAATTATAATAACTACCATTAAGATGCATGTTATTGTGAAATAATAAAATATAGTATCTTGAATCATAACAGTAGTTATAATAACCTATAAATATTATGAGTCGAGAATGTACAGGTGGTTCTAGTGTTGCAGTCATTGGTAGAACAATGATTAATGAAACTGATGCTGAACTGCATATGAAAAAGTATAAATATTATGACAGGGCTGATTTATTTCCAGAAAATATAAGGACAATGGAAATCAAAGAATGGCAAGAATTTGCAAGAAAAAATCCATACCTTGCGAAATTTTTCAATAAAAAATTACCAGGATATTTCCTTCTTGCTCTAGAGACCTGGAACTCTGAAGCTTCATTTGATATATGTAACCCATTAACAGAAAATATTTTTTCTGATGTCATAAGTTCTTGGAGAAATATTATTATTAATGGAGATGAGAAATCTGAGGTTGCAAAGTCTTTATTGGAAAGTGTAGGGCAAGCATTAAGCTCTTTCCCGGGGAAAGATAAATGAATATTATAAGGTTTGTTTTAGGAAAAATAATTCTCTTTTTCGATTGGCTTACCTCTCCAAAGCCTCTAAATTTCAGTTCTGAAAAGCTTGAATTTATCCAAAATAAAGTAAAAAAAATGGAAATATATGAATTTAGAGCTTGTCCATTTTGTGTAAAAGTCAGAAGGTTTATGAAAAAGAATAATATTATAATTAAGGTTAAAGATGCTAGAAGAAATAAAGATTTTGCTAATGAACTTATAAATGGAGGTGGGAAATTGCAAGTACCATGCCTTCGATTCAATAATGATGAAAATAAATGGCTTTACGAATCTAATGATATTATTAATTTCTTCATTGATTACTTGGAGTTAAATAATGAACAAAAAAGATGATTTAAAGAATAAACTTTCACCAGTTCAATATCATGTTACTCAAGAAGCTGGAACTGAACCACCTTTTTCTGGTGATTTATATGATTGTAAACTTGATGGTCTTTATGAATGTGTATGCTGTGACACTGTATTGTTTACTTCAAAAACTAAATTTGATTCTGGAACTGGATGGCCTAGTTTTTACGATTGTTTTAATAAAGAATCCATTGATTTAAAGGAAGATTCCTCACATATGATGATTAGAATTGAAGTTTCTTGTAAAAATTGCGGTGCTCACCTGGGACATGTATTTGATGATGGACCAGGACCGACTGGCTTAAGGTATTGCATAAATTCTGCTTCATTAAAATTTATTAAGTCTTAATTAATTTAATTGTTGAAAAATGTTAAAATTAATCTATGACCATAATGGGAATAGTGATTGCATCTCAAGAAAAAAAGAAAGAGCTTGATAAAAATGCAAAAAAAATAAAGAGAAAGAAAGGGCAGTATGCTCAGCAGAGGCTATTCTTTCAACCCAGAACAAATCTTGAAGGAAGAAAAAGATACAGATGGGGATCTAATAAAAATCTTTTCCCTACTAATGTGGTGAACCCATTAACTTGTAAAGTTCCATCTTTTGTAGATTTTGTTGAAACTAAGGAGACTCGTTTCTTTTTTTATATGTTAGAAGATTGGAACTTTAGAGAGAGACTGAATCCCGTAGAAGAAGAATTAGCTTGTAGGGCTTTATTACATTGGAGATTAAGACTAATGACCGGATCTGTAGATGATGAAGAAAAGAAAATAATTAAGTTCTATTTAAAAACTGCTAGTAAGATAATTGATGATACAATGCCTAGAAAATCTTTTTGGCCATACTCTGACGGCTTGGTTCATGTATATAATATCCAAAAAGATCGTTCTTATAAAAATAGAAATAGAAATTCAGCGTATATATCTTTTAATAATGATGAGCCTAAGAAATTTTATGATTTCTTTAATCAATTTAAAGAAAAATTATTACCTTATGAGCGTGATATTATTAATGAGAGTAATCTCAAAAAAAAAGAAACGTATTGGATTAGGACTTTAAAATCAATTTTTACAAAAAAAGATCTTCCAGATATGGTTCAATTAAAATCAACATTTAATTATCAAAATTTAGATTTAATTGTTTCTTCTTATATATCTTGGAAACATAATATTATTAAGCCTCATAAAAAAGAACCATCAAAAGGATTAATAACCGATTGGAAATTAATTTATTCTATTTATAAAGAACTAGAACTTCTTAAAAATAAAAATCCTGAAAAATTTAAAACAAATGATGTAATGGTGATGAGTATTTAAAATGACTGTTTTTAGACTTTATAATGGCTCTATTATGAAAGAAGAACTTGAAAAATATCATAAAGAGGAGCATGCCAAAAGATATGGAACAAATGCTGAGTATAAGAAAAGTTCTTTTAATCTAGGATGGAGAATACAACCTAAAACCTCTACTAAAGGAAGAAAAAAATATAAGTGGGGAAAAGATAGTTCTGTCCATCCCAATAATTTAGCTAATCCATTCACTAAAAATGTTCCTGCTTTAATTGATTTTCTAGAAACTAAAGAGCCAAGATTCCTGTTTTATACATTAGAGGATTGGGATATGAATTCTAAAATTGATTTATCAGTAGAATCTGAAATTATTTCAAGAGCTGTATTGTATTGGAGATTAATGATATTTACTAATCAATATGACCAGAATGAAACTAAAAAAGTTAAATATTTTCTTAAGACTGTATCAATTATTTGCGAAAAAAAATTTAAACAAAATGGTATTAAATTATATAGTGATGGGATAATCCATTCTTTTACAAATGATAGTTTTGAGTTGAATTTGAATCCATTTAATAAAATTATCTTCATAAAAACTTATAATAAATTTTTAAGTGAAATTAAAACTTATTATAGAGAAAGTAAATCTATGAATCAAAATGAAAAGAAAAAATATTGGATAAAGGTATTTAGTTCATTAATTAAAAATTTTCAAAAAAAATTCTTAAAAATTTTTGATAAGATTAATATTAATAAAATTCAAGATATTGTAATTATTTATTTTTACATCAGTCATAATTCTCTTATAAAAGATAAAAATATTTCAGTAGATTTTAATATGTTTTATGATTTAGTAGTTAATCAAAACATCTTAATTTCTAAGGAAATAAGTGATATATCAGTTACTTTAATAAATTGATTTTGAAAAATGTTTAATTGATGTATCTTGTTTTTAATGTTTCTTACTTTTTTAGTTGTTGGTTTAGGTGGTTTTTTGGGAGCAATAACAAGATTTATGGCAAACAATGCTGTAGCAAATCAACTACCTTCAAAGCCATATATGTCTACAGTTCTAGTAAATATAATTGGATCGATTTTGTTAGGTTTTTTTTATTATGTTTCATCTCAACTAGATTTGAAACCTAATATTAAAGAATTTTTTGTTGTTGGTTATCTTGGTTCATTAACAACGTTCTCAACTTTTAGCTTTGAGTTTAATAATTTAATAAATGATAAAAATTTTATTAAAGCATTTACTTATTTATCTTTAAATTTAGTATTAGGTTTTCTATCGATTTATTTTTTTATTAGGCTAATTAAATAATTAGGTTAAGAATTTGACTGCTTTGTTAATCCCATCAATAGTTAGTGGAAACATTTTATTTTCAGATAAATATCTAATATAGTCTATAGATTGAGAATAATCCCATTCATCTATTTCTATTGGATTAAGCCATGCAATTTTATTGAAATGACTTTTAAGTATCTTGAAATAGTGTTCACCTGGTTTTTCATTATAGTGCTCTACTGAGCCATTAATATGTGTCACTTCGTATATTCCCATAGATGCATCACCAACAAATATAACTTTATAATCACTACTATACTTATTAACTATGTCATAAAGGTTAATAGTTTCATTACGCCTATCATTATCTTTCCAAACACCTTCATATATAAAATTGTGAAAATAATAAAATTCTAAATTTTTAAATTCATATTTAGCTGCAGAAAAAAGTTCTTCACATAAATTAATATGTGGGTCCATGGAGCCTCCAATATCAAAGAAAATCAAGACTTTAATTTGATTTCTTTTCTCTGGTCTTGTTTTAATATCAATAAAACCACCATTATCTGCTGTTTTTTTTATAGTTTGATCTAGATCAAGTTCTTCATTTCCTTGAATCCTAGCAAATTTTCTCAATTTTCTAAGTGCTACTTTGATGTTTCTTGTTCCTATTTCAATACTATCATCAAGATTCTGAAATTTTCTTTCATCCCAAACCTTAGCAGCAGAAAAATTTCTATTGCCATCTTGACCAATTCTAATACCAAAAGGATTTGAACCATAAGCACCATAAGGAGATGTTCCACCAGTACCAATCCATTTATTCCCTCCCTGGTGTCTTTCCCTTTGCTTGTTAAAGGTTTCCATAAATTTTTTCATTAGTTCTTCCAAATCTGCAAGAGATTTAATTTTTTTTCTATCTTCCTTAGATAATGATTTTTCAAATTGTTTTCTAAGCCATTCCTCCGGTATCTCGTTTTTTACAAAATCAAAATCTAAATTTTCTATACCTTCAAAAAAAATACCAAATGCTTTATCATATTTGTCATAAAATCTTTCATCTTTAACCATAATTGATCTACTTAAAAAATAAAAATCCTGAACTGTATTATTTATTAAATTTGAATTTAAAGCTTTTATTAAATCTAATAATTCTTTTAATGAGACATTTACTCCTGATTTCTTAACAGTATTAAAAAATTCTATTAACATTAGCTCTCTCTTCTAAGCATGAACCTTAACCTTTCTAACATTTGAACATCTTGCTCATTTTTCAACAATGCACCATGAAGAGGAGGTATCGCTTTTGTTTGGTCACGTTCTAAGAGAATTTCCCTTGGAATATCATCAGATAACAAAAGTTTAATCCAATCAATCAATTCAGAGGTTGATGGATATTTCTTAAGATTTGGGACTTCTCTTAAATCAAAGAAAATATTTAATGCTTCTGTTAACAACTTCTTTTTAATCTTTGGAAAATGAACATTTATTATAGATTCCATTGTTTTTTTATCTGGGAAATTAATATAATGAAATATACACCTCCTTAAAAAAGCATCTGGTAGTTCTTTTTCATTGTTACTTGTTATCACAACAATTGGCCTATTTTTAGCAACTATATTTTGTTTAGTCTCATAAACATAAAATTCCATTCGATCAAGCTCTTGTAATAAATCATTAGGAAATTCAATATCAGCCTTATCAATTTCATCAATGAGTAATACAACTTTTTCATCAGCTTTAAAAGCTTCCCATAATTTACCTTTTACAATATAATTAGAGATATCTTTTACCCTAGAATCACCTAGTTGTGAATCTCTTAACCTAGTTATTGCATCATATTCATATAATCCTTGTTGGGCTTTCGTTGTTGATTTAACATGCCACTTGATAATTTTGAGGCCAAGTCCAACAGCTATTTCTTCAGCTAATAAAGTTTTTCCTGTTCCAGGCTCACCTTTTACAAGTAAAGGTTTTTCAAGAGTCACCGCAGAATTTACAGCTAATTCTAAATCTGGTGTGGTTACATAATTTTCTGTAGATGTGAATTTTTTCATATATTTATTATAATGTTTAATCAATAATTAAAAAACTAATAAATTAAAAAAAGGTATTATTAAATATGCAAGAAAATGAAAAAAGACTTAAAAGAAAGAGCCCCGAAGCAAGAACAAGCCTGATGGTTTTTCCTAATGATACAAATGATTTTGGTACCATGTACGGTGGGAGACTCATAGAATTAATGGATATGGTTGGTGGTATTTGTGCCAGGCGTTTCACGGGTACCAAAGCAGTAACAGCTTCAATAGAAGATATGCAGTTCTATAAACCAATTAATAAAGGAGATATTATAGAAATAACATCGAGCGTCATATGGACTGGTACTAAGTCATTAATCATTAAAACAAAAGTAACCAAAGAGGAATATACTGAAGAGAAGATTATTTGTTCAAGAGCTTATTTCTGTTTTGTTGCTATTGACCTAGAAGGAAAACCTGTGGTTGTTCCTGAGTTGTTAGTTGAAAGTTTAACCGATAAAAAGAACTACGCGATAGGTCAAGAGATTCGTAAGAGACAAAAATTAGAAGAAAAAAGATTTCAAATAGAGCTTAAAGAGAATTTATAAATTTATGCAATCTTATAATTATATAATTTGGGATTATTCACCATTTTTGTACTATTCGGATTATTTTCAACTCAGAATTTATTCAGTTCTATTTGCTTTAGGCCTATTATTTGTTTACATGAAAGTTTCCAAAAAATTTCTAGATAAAAATTATGATATAGAAAATTTTCTTTTTAAACTTATCATTAGCACATTAGTTTTTTCAAGAATATTCCACTGCTTATTTTATCAATTCGAATACTATTCTAGTAATTTAATTGAGATTTTGTTGCCCGTGCAACTTTCAAGTTTTACCTTCACGGGTTATCAAGGTTTGTCAAGCCATGGAGGACTTTTTGGATTGTTTCTAGGACTATTTATTTTTCAAAAAAATAAAATTAAATTGCTTGATAGGCTTCATATTTTACTAAATATTTTACTGTATTCATTTATTTTGATGAGTCTCATAAGAATAGGTAATTTATTCAATTCTGAAATATTAGGCAAAGAGTGTTTTGAAATAAATTTTTTATGTTTTATATTTCCATCTTATGATATGTTACCAAGGTATCCTGTTCAGCTTTTAGAAGCTTTTTTATACTTTATTCTTTTCGTTTTTTTCAGATATTTTTCTCAGAGTGGTTATAGAGACAATGTAGTAAAATCTATATTTGCAATGCTTATTGCATTAGGATTAGTTAGATTTTTTGTTGAATTTCTCAAATTACCAAATACAAAAATAGTTTTCGAATATTTTAATATGGCACAGTTGCTTACATTATTACTGTTGGCTATATCATTTATAGGTTATAAATTTTTTGCTACAAAATCATTTAAATAATTGTATAAACGTTTAATCTACTAGGATATGAATAATACACCTAAGTTTAATTTCAATAAAGAACTACTAGATAGATTTATAAATACTGCACAACCTTATTTTTTTCCAACTGATGTAAAAAAATCAAAACTAAAGTTACTTATACTAATCTTAGTTTCAATTTTATCTGTAATATCTATAAGTCATTTTTTTATTATTTTTTTAGGATTCATGTTAGATACATTCTTTCCTAAATTTACAAATGATTTAGCACCAAATTTTAAAATTTATGTTAATAGCTTAAAAGAGCCAAATTTAATTTATTTATCACTTGGTGTTTTAAGTATTGGAATTTATTCTTTTTATACTAATTTAAAACATCTTCAAAATCGATATAGACCATGGCTACTCTTATTTATTATAATCATATTATTATTTTCTGTTACTGGCTTAAATGTAGGATTAAGTTATATATTTAGATTTTTAGATACTTCACTAAATACAAGAGAGGAAAAAGTTTTTTGGGATTTTCTATGGGTTTATGGAGGTGCAGTTTTATTAGCAGTTCCAATTATAGCCTTTTATCGTTTTACAAGATTAAAGTTTGGTAGATATTGGAGAGAATGGTTAACAAATAATTTTATTTCAAGATATTTTAATTATCGTTGTTACTATTTATTGGATTCTAATTCACTCAATTCAGACATAGATAACCCAGATCAAAGAATTTCTGAAGATATAAAACATTTTACATCCGTCACTCTTGATTTTTTAATAGATATTTTATATGCGATTCTAACCATAGTATCTTTTAGTGCAATATTATATTCAATTTCAAAAACATTAACTTTAGGATTAATAATTTATGTATTTATTGGAACTTGGATAGCAATATTAACGGGTAAAAAAATGATCCGAATATATTATGATCAATTAAGGTTAGAAGCTGATTTCAGATATAGCTTAGTTCATGTCAGAGATAATTCTGAATCTATAGCTTTTTATAGAGGTGAAAAAAAAGAGGTTAATAATGTTCTAAAAAGATTGTTTAATGCACTTAAAAACTTTGATTTATTAATAATTTGGCAATCAATAATTGATCTTTTCCAGTTTATGTATTCTAATTTGATGAGATTTCCAGTTTATATATTAGTAGCTCCACTGTATTTTGCGAAAGAAATAGATTTTGGAACGATTACACAAGCTTGGATAGCTTTTTTTCAAGTCTTTGGGGCGCTATCGATTGTTACTAATCAAATTGAGAATATATCATCTTTTGCCGCAAGTATTTTTAGGCTTGGAAATTTTAATGAAATGTTAAATAAAATTCCTGATGAAGAAAAAACTAATAATAGAATAAACTATCTAATTTCAAATAACGTCTCAGTTGATAAATTATCTGTTACCACTCCTGGCAGTGATAAATATTTAATAAAAGATTTAAGTTTTGATTTAATTAATCAGAATCTTTTAATTAAAGGTGAAAGTGGGGTTGGAAAGAGCTCTTTACTTAGAGCAATCTCTGGGATATGGACAATGGGTAAAGGTGAAATAAGTAAGCCTGATTTTTCAAATATAATGTTTTTACCTCAAAAACCATACATGATACTAGGAACTTTAGAGGAACAAATATCATATCCAAAACAACAAGGTGAATATTCATTTGATGAAATTAAAGAAGCTTTAAATAAGTTAGGCTTAGAATATTTAATAAATGATCATGGTATTAATTCAACCAAAGATTGGTCTAGAATTTTATCAGTAGGCGAGCAACAAAGATTAGGTTTTGCTAGAATTATTTTAAATAAGCCTAAAATCGCAATTCTAGATGAATCGACTAGTGCGTTAGACGAAAGGAATGAAGAAAATGCCTATAAATTATTAAAAGATACATCTATTGCTTATGTTAGTGTTGGTCATCGTTCAAATTTGAACAAATTTCATAATTTATCTTTAGAGCTAACAAAAAATGGTTCTTATAAGTTAGAAAAAATATAAAAAATATTTGACATAAAATATTTATTGAGTTTTAATAAAGACCTATGAAAGTTGTTAGCTCAATAGGATCAATGAAAAAAAGGCACCCTGATTGCCAAGTTGTAAAACGAAGAGGAAGAATTTATGTAATATGTAAATCTGATCCTAGATTTAAAGTTAGGCAGGGCTATAAGAAGAAAAGAAATAAGCTTTAATCATACGGATTCCCCATAGGATTATAAATTAGTTCATAAACTCCATTGTCACCATCTATTATTTTATGTTTTGCATCCCCACTAGGAAATTTTTCCTCTAACCATCCCTGCGCTTGTGAAACAGACGCTTCTTGAACCTTGATATCATAATTTAGCGGATCAATATTTGCTATTGATATTGTTTTCTGGATTGCATTTTCAGAGGAATCTGAATCAATCAAAAGCTCCTTAGAAAATTGTTTTGTATATTTATTGAATATTTCAACAAAAAATGGTTTGTTTTTAAAAGACATAAAAAAAATTTAAACTATTTTTTATAAAGAGTAAATATTTTAGTCCTCGTAGTTAAACGGATATAACAAGGGATTCCTAATCCCTAGTTCTGGGTTCGATTCCCGGCGAGGGCAATAATTGACTTTATATTATATTATTTTATAAATATTATGTGCTTAAATCTAATATTGAAAATGAGATAAGTAGAATTTTTAATCTAGATCAAGATACGTCTCATGCAGTTGTATCAAGTTTAATTGATTCTATCAGCTCATCGATTTCAAATAATAACAGGGTTGAAATTAGAGGTTTTGGAAGTTTTTTTAGTAAAGAATATAAGGCTTATAAAGGTAGAAATCCAAAAACAGGTGAAAGTGTTGAGGTTTCTGAAAAAATATTGCCCCTTTTTAGACCAAGTAAAGAATTACTATCTAAATTGAATAAATAAAAATGAAAAATCTTAACTTAAGAATCTATCCAGATGATGTATTACGTAAAATTTCCAAAAATATAGAAAAGATTGATTCAAATATAATTAATACAGTTTCACAAATGGATTTGTTAATGAATGAGAATAAAGGCATAGGACTAGCTGCTCCTCAAGTTGGAATTTCAAAACGTTTTTTTATTACAAAAGATTTTCAAGATGAAGACTCTGAAAAATTTTTAGTTTTTATAAATCCTACAATTAAAGAAATGTATGGAACAATTGAATCTAAGGAAGGTTGTTTAAGCATTCCTGGGTATTATGATTTGATTAAACGACATGAAAAAATCCTTGTTTCGTATTTAGATCAAAATGGTAAAAATATTGAAAAGGAATTTAGTGGAATGCAATCAATTGTTTTTCAGCATGAATTTGACCATCTTGAAGGAATTCTTTTTCCAGACAAGTTACCATTAATAAGAAAAGAAATCTTTTTTAAAAAAATTAATAAAGAATTTAAAAAATAACTATTTAATAGGTCTTAATTTTTTAGAAATTTTAGTTTTAAGTTTAAGCGCATCATGGGATAATTTTGAATTATCAGAATCTAATAAAAATCTATCCAAACCGCCAACCTTATTTAAAGTTCTCATTGTACTAGCAGCAATTTTAACCTTGTACTTTTCACCTAAAGTATCACTATTCAAGGTTACTGATCTTAAATTGACATCAAACTTTCTTTTTGTCTTATTATTCGCATGACTTACATTATTACCTGTCATAAATCTTTTACCTGTTAAAAAACAAACTTTTGACATATTAAACTCCAAATTAAAGTACTTATACTACCTAGATTATTTGACCAAAACAATTTTTTTATATCTTTTTAGATATTTTGAAATAAAATGATACTTATGAATACTAGCGAACTGTCAACTATAAATCCTTTTTTTGTAATGGAAATCTTAGAGGAAGCTCAACAACTAGAGAAAAAGGGTATGCAAATAGTCCATCTCGAAATTGGTGAACCAATAGAAAAAGTTGATCACAGAATTATTTCATTTGCAAAGAAGGCATTAGATAGAAATAAAGATAAATATACAAACAGTTTAGGATTGATTGAACTTAGACTTCTAATATCAAAATATTATAAAAATAATTTTAATTTAAGTATAGATCCCAATAGAATAATTTTAACACTCGGCAGTTCTGGAGCTATTATTTTATCTATTTTAAGCTCAACAAACTATGGCGATGAAATAATAATAGTAAAGCCACATTATCCTTGTTACCCACAAATAATTAAGATTTTAGGCCGAAAGGTTAAATTTTTTGAAACATTCGAAAAAGATAATTATCAAATAAATTTTAAAAAACTTTCAAATTCAATTACTAAGAAAACTAAAGCTTTAATAATAAACTCTCCTTCTAATCCAACTAGTATTTCTCAAAGTGAAGAAATACTAAAGAAAATTTCAGGTTTAAAGATTCAAGTAATAAGCGATGAAATTTATCAAGGTTTGTCAATTTCTAATAATGTAAGCTCAATATTTAAATATAATTCTACTAAAACTATAGTTGTTAATGGTTTTTCAAAATTATATTCAATGACAGGATGGAGATTAGGATATTGTATATTACCAAAAAAAATTATACGAGTAGGTCAGAAATTACAACAAAATATGTTTATATGTGCACCAACTTTATCCCAACATGCAGCTACTAAAGCTTTTTCAATTCCAGAAAAGAATAAAAATGTATTATTAATGAGCTATAAAAAAAAGAGAGATTATTTAATTAAAAACCTGAATAAAATGGGAATTAATATTGATTATTATCCAGATTCAGCATTTTATATTTTTTGTGATTTTTCTAAGTTCACAAATAATTCTTTAATGTTTTGTAAAGAAATTCTTAATAAAACAGGCTTAGCTTTAGCACCTGGTATTGATTTTGGTGACAATTATAAAAATTTTGTTCGTATTTCCTATGCCGGCTCGTTCAGTGACCTTAGAAAAGGTGTTAAATTATTAAGTAATTTTTTAATGAAATACAATGTTTAAATTTTATGGTTAAATGTAGATATGAAAAATAAAAAAAAATTAATTTTTGCTAATTTGAAAATGAATCTTAATTCCAACTCTCTAAATAAATTGATTGATGATTTTTTAGCAAAAGAACTAAGTTTTGAGGACGTTGATGTCATTTTTGCTCCCCCTGTTATTTATCTTAATGAAATTAGAAAAAAAAATAAAAATAAAAATTTTATGTTGGCTGCACAAAATGTATTTTATGAAGATTCAGGTGCATATACAGGAGAGATATCTCCTTTAATGCTGAGAGATGTAGGGTGTGAATGGGTTATGATTGGACATTCCGAAAGAAGAATCCATACATTAGAGACAAATGAGATGATAAATAAGAAAATAATTTCAAGCAGTAAACACAATTTAAATATTATATTTTGTGTAGGTGAATCTTATGAAGAAAGAAGAAATGGAAAGACTTATGAAGTTATTAGCGACCAACTCAAGAGAGGATTGAGAGATATTAATGAAAAACAATTAAGAAATATTGTAATTGGATATGAACCTGTTTGGGTAATTGGTTCAGGCGAAGCAGCAAATTTAAAAGATATTGATGAAGTCCACACTTTTATAGATAAGCAATTAAATATAATGTATCCTGAATCCAGTATTGAACCTAAAATTGTTTATGGCGGAAGTGTTAACAACAATAATATCTCTGATATAATGAAAATCCAAAATGTAGATGGAGTATTAGTAGGCAATGCTAGTTTAGACACTAATAAATTTTGTGATATTGTAATAACAGTTGGGAACTTAAATGATTGAAACAATAAAAGATAGTTTAATAATTTTTCATGCTGGCGTATCAGTGCTTTTAGTTTTATCTGTTTTGTTTCAACCTTCAAAAACTGACGATTTAGGATCAATGTTTGGGGGCTCCTCAGATTCCGTTTTTGGAGCTGATTCTTCCTCTTTTTTAAAAAAGCTTACAATATGGCTAGGAATAATTTTTTTTACTACTAGTTTAGCTTTGGGGTTTATATATTTAAAATATGATAAAAAAATTATTATTGAAGAAAGAGTTAAAACTCTTGAAAACCAGCAAGAAGTCTCTGAAATTGATTAAATTTAAGTTATGTTTGCCTTTCTAGACCGTTAATGTCCAGATGTTGACCTTGTTTTTCGATTAGTTACTCTAGTAAAAGAGAGAGATTAAAAGGAGGTTAATATGCCATACGTTATTACAGAACCATGCGTTGATATCAAAGATAAATCTTGTGTTGAAGCTTGTCCTGTCGATTGCATTTATGAAGTTGGTGATCAATTATTGATTAACCCTGAAGAATGTATTGACTGTGGAGCTTGCGTAAGTCCATGCCCAGTTGATGCAATTGTACATGAAGACGAAGTTCCAGATAAATGGGCGAGCTTTATAGAGAAAGCGGCAAACTTCTCCTTTGAAGGTTTAAATCCAGCGCAAAGAAAAGGTTAAGTGAATTGAACTTAACAAATATAGAAAAAACTCTCTGCTTGAATATTAATCACGCAGAGAGTTTTATTTTTAACACTAAATATGAATTAATTATAAAACTTATTTTATCCTCAAGCACTAATGAATTCAGAGCTTGTGAAATCGGTAATGAATTAATTAAAGATTATTGTAGTATAGATGATCTAAATAGGGCTGATTTAAAAGATTTAGAATTTAAAATTAAAAAAATTGGATTTTATAGACAAAAGGCACTTAGGCTTAAAAAAGCTGCTCAATTAATTATTCAAAAATTTAATGGAGTAATACCTTCAAAATACGATGATTTAATATTGATTCCTGGAATTGGACAAAAATCAGCTAAAAAGTTTTTATCTTTAGTTGAAGATAGTAATTATGTAATGGTTGATACACATTTAAGAAGAGTAATTAAAAGATTATTTAATTCATTTGAAAATTTGAAAGATAATGAAATTGAAAAATTTGTTATTGATAACATTGAAAATAAAAACCTAACAAACTTTTCGAATCTAGTAACTAGTTTTGGAAAAGATTTTTGTACTAGTTTAAAACCTAAATGTTCTATTTGTTTTTTTAAAAACTTTTGTAATTTCGATAAGTAATAGCATAATATCATTAATATGAACATATGTATTATCGGAACAGGATATGTTGGTCTTGTAACAGGTTCCTGTTTAGCGGATAGTGGTAATAATGTAATCTGTATAGATATTGATAACGATAAAATAGAGCAATTAAAAAATGGAATTATAGGAATATATGAGCCT
>CEPA01030376.1_pt1 | contig 54769 bp, 55 predicted proteins | sample 356241 | NCBI WGS metagenome assembly CEPA01 (sample SAMEA2620542, study PRJEB7988) | marine metagenome | biome: marine biome (ENVO:00000447); feature: surface water layer (ENVO:00002042); material: "saline water (ENVO:00002010), including plankton (ENVO:xxxxxxxx)" | depth 5 m
AATATTTGTACTGTTAATTCAAACTTTAATCTATATAAATTTGAATTCGTTCTTTCCAATTCAGAAAGAAATTTTTCTTCACCGTTTTTATCTTTTATTTGTTGAACAATTGAGTTTAATCTTTCTTCAGTAACTTCTATACCCATTTTTTTGCCTTGAATTTTTAAAATTTTCAAGTCAATGAGTTCTTTTAAGAATTTCTCCTTATCAGATTTTAATTCTGTATTTTTATTACTCTTTTCCATGTGATTATTGAGTTCTGATAAAAGAATAATCTCATTATTTACAACACCTACAATACCTTCAATTATTTGCGCATTTATCGAAGTTCCTAGTAAAATGGAGAAACAAGCAATCATTATAAAATTCTTCATGTTTTTATACTCTCGAAATCTATTAAGAATTTATCTTTAGAAAAAATTGCATTTTCTTTAATAAATGTCTCTAGATTATCAATTTTAGAAAAAATTGTTTTTGCATCAACTATTCTTCCATTAAAATTATTAACATATATATTCACTTTTTTCATCTTTTGTATATTAGAGGTTTTAAAAATTATATTTTTTTGATTGATAACAAAATCATAAATTTTTAGTTCTTTCAATATAATTTTCAGCTCTGCAATTTTTATTAAATTTTCAATTTCAGAAGGTATTGTTCCAAACAATTCAAGTAATTCCTCTATTATATCATTGCATTCATTTTTAGATTCAACATTAGATATTCTTTTGTAATAATAAATCCTTTTTTCAGCCGATTGGATATAATTTTCTGGAATACTAATATTTTCGTTTGTATTAATTTCAAAATTAATTAAGTCATCTAAAATATTTTTATTTATTTTTCTGATTTCAGCATCTAAAAGTTCCAAGTAAAATTCAATACCTACATCATAAATATTCCCTGACTGGTCTGTACCAAATAAGTTTCCAGCTCCACGTATTTCGAGATCTTCAATTGCTAAATTAAATCCTGAGCCTAGTGATGATAAAGATTTAATCGCATTAAGTCTTTTAATTGCATTTTTTGTAATTTTATTTTTTTTATCTATTAGTAAATAAGCAAAACCTTTTTTATTACTTCTACCTATTCTCCCTCTAATCTGATATAAATCTGACAAACCAAATTTATTAGCATTATTGATAATAATTGTATTTGCTTCTTGAATATCAATACCAGACTCTATTATCGTGGTAGTTAAAAGTACGGAAATTTTACCATGTATAAAATCAATTATACTATTTTCTATTTCATCCGCATTCATTTTTCCATGGATAAATTTAATTTTTACATTTGGTAAAATAGATTTTAGTTTTTTATATACATTTTCAATACTCTTAATTTCATTATGTATAAAAAAAACTCTTCCATCTCTATTGAGCTCATTTTGAATAGCTTCTTTTATAATTTTTTCATTATAAATTTCAACGGTTGTATCAATTGACAATCTATCTGTTGGTGGTGTAGCAATAATACTAATATCTTTAATCCCGCTTAAGGATAACTGCAATGTTCTGGGAATTGGGGTTGCTGATAATGCTAAATAATCAACACCCATTCTCACTTGTTTTATTTTTTCTTTTTGTTTAACTCCAAATTTGTGCTCTTCATCAATAATTATTAACCCTAGATTCTTAAATTTTATTTTATCATTTAAAAGTTTATGAGTGCCAATTATTATATCTATTTTTGAATCATATAAATTTTCAATAATTTCATTAAATTTTTTATTTGTTGTGTTTCTAGATACGCTTTCTATATTTATTGGAAAGTCTCTAAATCTTGCATTGAATGTCTCTAAATGTTGATTTACTAAAAGTGTTGTAGGCGCGATAATAGCAACTTGCTTTGCATTGATAGCTGATAAGTATGCCGCTCTTAAAGCAATTTCTGTTTTACCAAAACCAACATCTCCACAAACCAATCTATCCATAGGATTATCTTTTCTCATGTCATTATAAACATCATTAATTGCACTAAGTTGATCTTTTGTTTCAATAAATTGAAAGTTTTTTTCAAATTCATTAATTTCATTAGGATTGAAGTTGAACGAATATCCTCTAGAAATTTTTCTTTTTGCATACAGAGTAAGTATTTCCTTAGCTACTTTTTCAGCAATTTTTTTGGCTTTTTTAACTTTTATTATCCAAGATTTTGTTCGTAGAGAATCAATTTTGACTTCATTTTTATTTCCAACATATTTTTGTAATAGGTTTATTTTTAAACTAGGAACAAAAAGTAAATCTCCTCCATCAAATATGCATTTAACTAATTCAATGTTTGTCTCATTAATATTTTTTTTTACTAATCCATTGTATGTACATATCCCATATTCCTTATGAACAAGATAATCATTTTCATTAAGTTCAGCAAAATTTTTGAATTTGTATGTTAATTTCTTAAAATCATCAAACTTATTTCTGTCATCTTTTAATTCATTGTTATGAGAAACAAAAATACTTTTACTATTTTTTATATAAAAAGTTTTAGTATATTTTCCAAAAAAGAAATTTCTTTCTAACTGATTAGTCAAGTTATTATTAATATATTCTTCTTCGTTTTTATTGTTGATTAAAAAGTTAATTTCTTTAAATTTATATTTTTTATCTAAAAATTTTATTTTTTCATCAAATCCCATATATTTATCAATCTCTGGATATTCAATTTTTAATGTACAGAAATCAACTCCTAAATTTGTCAAAGGATTAATGATAAAAACTTTGTGCTTTTTCTTTATATAATTAATAATTTTGGAATTTTTAAATAAAATTTCAGGACCAATTAAAATTAATGAATTTTTAGGTATTAATTCATATGTTTTAATTTCAGCGGATTCTGGTTTTCTTTTTAATTTATATATTTTTATGTAATTATAATTTTTATCCTCCACTTTACCAAAGTTGACATTAAATGTAGCTATAGAAGAAATTTTATTTTTGAAGAATTGAATCCTAATAGGTTTTTCAAAATTTGGGCTAAAAATATCAATAATTGAACCTCGCTCTGAGTATTCTCCTATTGATTCAACAAAGTCTTTTTGTACATAATTATAATTACGAATTGTATCTAATAATAACTCTCTTGTTATACTAGAACTATTTACTTCAACCTTTAATGTTTCAGAATGTTTTAATAGTTTTAATTTTTTATCAAAATTTGTATTATCAAATATTACTATTCTTTTAGTATTTAAATCATCAGTTATAACATCATTTATGAGTGGGGCCTTATCACTTATAATCTCGGACGAAGTATAATAGCTACTATCTATATAATTTATTTCTGCAGCTATATTTTTTTTTAAAAATGTGAACTTGTCTCTAGATTCTTTAGCATCATTCGTAATATAAAATATTTTCTCGTTATTATTAAGGCAATACAGCATGAAGGTTGATTCCAAAATGGAATTAAAACCCTTCATTTCATAGATTCCATTTTCTAAAGGTATATTAGGATATATATTCACTCGAAATTAACTTAACTGAAATACTTTATTAATTTTATAATTTTTGTTCTAGTTTAGAAACAATTAAATCACCCATTTGATTACAATTTAAGACATTATTATTGTCAGTTGAAATATCTCTTGTTCTATTGCCCTCATCTAAGACTTCAGTTATTGCTTGATCAATTTTATCTGAAATATTATCTTCATTGAAGCTATACTTATACATCATTGCCAGAGATAATATTGCGGCAATAGGATTTGCTATATTTTGTCCAGCAATATCAGGAGCACTACCATGAACTGGTTCGTATATTGCTTTTGATTCACCTATAGAAGCAGAGGGTAGCATTCCTAAAGATCCAGTTAATTCTGCTACTTCATCACTTATGATGTCGCCAAAAAGGTTACTAGCAAGTATTACATCAAAGGTTGAAGGTCGTTTTATTACTTGCATTGCTGCATTATCTATATAAAGATGCTCTAGCTCAATGTCACTGTATGCATTTTCGTGAACTTCAGTCACAACATCTCTCCAAAGCTGCATTACTTCAAGAACATTTGCTTTATCTAAAGACGTAACTTTTTTATTTCTTTTTCTAGCTATTTCGAAAGCACTTTTAGCAACTCTAGCTATCTCATCTTCATTATATATCAATGGATTTGATGCAATTCTCTTTCCATCTATTTCTTTAGAAAACCTTGGTTCACCAAAATATATTCCTCCCGTGAGTTCTCTAACAACAAAAATATCGGTTCCATTCAAAATCTCTGGTCTTAATGATGATGCAGAAGCTAATGATGAAAAAACTTTTCCCGGTCTTAAGTTTGCAAAAGTTTGTAATTCCTTTCTAAGAGTTAATAAACCTTTTTCAGGTTTTAAATCATGTTCCATTGTTTCCCACTTGGGGCCTCCAACTGCTCCTAAAAAAACAGCATCAGATTTCATAGCTATATCTAAAACTTTTTTACTAAGGGGCTCACCACAATCATCAATAGAAGCGCCTCCAAATAAAGCCCTCTGATATTTGATTACATTTTTACTTTTTGAATTTATTAAATCAATTATCTTTATACATTGTTCAGTTACTTCAGGCCCAATTCCGTCCCCAGGTAATATTAAAACATTTCTCATTTTATGCTCCTCTATTCTTAAAATGATAATTGTACTTTATTTTTTGTTTGACTTAATCCATCAATTTTAACACTTACTTCGTCATTTTCTATTATTTCTCCTACACCACCAGGAGTTCCGGTTAAAATCATATCTCCAGGTAAAAGAGTCATAATTTTGCTTATGAAGCTTATTAGAAAATCGATTTTATGTATCATGTAGCTCGTGTTTGAATTTTGCTTAATAATACCATTTACATAGGTTTGTATAGTTAAGTTCTGAAAATCTAGCTCGTCTGAGATGTAAGGACCAATAGGGCAAAATGTATCAAAATTTTTTCCTCTACCAAATTGAATATCAACTTTTTGTAGATCCCTGGCTGTAATATCATTTATACAAATACCCCCTAAAATATATTTATGAGATTCCAATGTACTTACCCATCTTGCTTCTTTAGAAATAATTATTCCTAATTCACCCTCATAATCTACTTTTGAACTCATATGATTTGGAATAAGTATATTGCTATCATGTGATATGATACTTGAGGGAGATTTTAAAAATAGCATTGGTTCTTTTGGAGGAGTCTTTTTCATTTCATCAGCATGATCATGATAATTTAAACCAACTCCTACGATTTTTGATGGCTTAACATATGGAACTATCCTCCCTGTAATTTGGGAGGTTTCTTTTACATATTCCAACTCAGATTTATAAACTTTATTAAAAACTTTCCCTTTTTCTTCTATAGAACAATAAATCATTATCTATACCTAACCTTTTTTAAGTATAGCCCATGTGGTGGAACCGAATAATTTTTACTTAATTTCTTATAGGGCTTCTTTAATGAATTTTTAATTTCTTCTAATGTAACACTACCTTTGGAATAATTTAAAATCGCTCCAACTATTAATCTTACCATCCCCCTTAAAAATCCGTTTCCTGTTATAGTAAATGTAAAATATACTCCTCTTTTTATAATTTTAATGTTTTCAACTTTTCTAATGGTTGTCTTTCCTGAGTAACCTTTTTTAGTATAGTTTTGAAAATCCTTTACTCCTTTAAAGTAATTAATAATATTTTGTAATTTATCTAAATCTAATTTCTCTTTATAGAAGAGGAACAAATTTTTCTCAAAAACTGTTAATTCCTTTAATGTTTTAATTTTATAAATATAAGTTTTATTTTTGGCATCAAATTGTGGATGAAAATTATCAGATACTTTTTCGGCTTTCAACACTTTTATATCTTCTGGCAAAAGTTTATTTAATTTAAACTTCAATCCCTTTAAATTTGTTTTTTTAATTATTTTAAATACTGCTATCTGATTTAAGGCATGTACTCCAGCATCAGTCCTACCTGATCCAACTAAAGAAATGTTTTCTTTTAGTATTTTTTTCAATTTTTTCTCCAGAATTTCTTGAATAGACAATCCATTTTTTTGTCTTTGCCATCCAACATATTCTGTTCCTTTGTATTGTATACAAATTTTAATTTGCATCTCTATTAACCCTTTTATCTATAATTGGATAGATAAAATCAATAACTGTATTTACCATTAATAAAATAATTGTATAAAATATCGTTAATCCACATATCAAAGTATAGTCTCTATTTATTATTGAAAATATAAATGCTTTCCCGGTACCAGGTATGGCAAAAATACTTTCAACTACAAAAGATCCAGTAATCATAAAAGCTGTAATAGGTCCCAAAGCAGTTATTAAAGGGATAATAGAATTTTTAAATATAAAATGATATAAGTAGTGGAATTTTTTAATATTATTTAATCTTGCAACTCTACTGTACATTTTATTTTTAGTATCTTTCATTGAGTCCATTAATAAATTAGTAAGATATGAAATTGAAGGAAGTGATAGAGTTAGAATTGGTAATATTAAGTCAGACCAATTTTGAACTAATCCGAAGTTGAACAATTTAAATTTAACTGAAAAAACAAGTATCAATATTGCACCAATTAGAAAAGTAGGTACTCCAACAAATATAAAAAGTATGTTTCTTAATAAATTTGCAAGCATACTATTATTTTCAAATAAATATAAAGACAGGAAAATAGTTAATAAAAATGTAAAAATAATAGACAGTATGCCTATTTTTATTGATATTCCAGCTGATTCCGAAATAATCTCTTTTACTGTTTTATTAGGATAAGAGTATGACATTCCAAAATCTCCAACCATTGCATTTTTCATATAATTTGAGTATTGAACCAGTAGTGGTTTATCAAGATTATATTTTTTCTCTATATTTTGTTTTATTTGCATTGGTAATTTTTTGTCTTTATCAAACGGACCACCCGGCAAGAGTCTTAAAAGTAAAAAAGTTAATGATAAAACTATGAGTAGTACCAAAAATAAACTTAAAAGTTTTAAAAAATAATAATTAACCTTCATCTTTTGTTATATAAAAATTTTTAATTGTTTTAAAATGATTTTCATCAACTGCTAAAATTGAAATTTTATTTCTTTTTTTTGGAAGAGTATAATTTATCATTATTTCTTCTGTGAGCAGATTTGTCTCTTTAAGACCAATTTTTTTATCATTTAGAAAATAATTAATTATTTTTAATTTACTACCATCTGATACCTTATAGGTTAAGGTTTTATTTTCTTTCTTAATTAAATTTATTTTAGGAGGCGAATCTTTTTTTTGAATTACTATAGCTTTTAAGAATCTTGATTTTTCATTTTCTGAAATTTTTTCACACGAATTTTTTGGAATCCAATAATTTACATTATTATCCTCCATTAAAATAAAATTATTAGTACTACCGGTAGAATAAATTAGATTACCACTTTTAATTTTGCTTAATAAAGTATGATCAAAACTAGGCTCCGAATAAATAGAGTCTTTGTCTTTAATTAAATGAGGTTGTTTTTTATTGTTTGGTTTGAAAGATAAGATTTCATCTAACTTCATATTTATTTCTTTATGATAAAATTCGTTTGTATCTTCATCGTGAAAACTAATATTAAAAATTATATTTTCCATTTTGTTTTTTTTGTTAATAGACAATGTAATATCGTCAATATAATTTTCATTTGAAATATTTTCTAATAAAATATTTCTTTTTGATATGCGCAAGTTTTTATTTTTCGAATAAATTTTTAAATAACATTTTTTACATTTATTTTTAGTTTTATCTAAATTGATATTTAATCTTAGCTTCCTTTCTTTTGGTTCTATTTTTATTGAATAAAATAATTTTGGAAATTCATACTGCTTTTTTTGTATTATAATATCCATAGTTTTTTTGCTGATTATATTTAATTTAGGTTTTAAAATTGGTGAAAAAACAAAGTTTGTAATTGAAAAAGTAATTTTCTCATCTGCTGATTCTACCCAGTCCGGAATTTTCACATTTATCTTAACTTCTTTTATCTCATTAGGGTCTAATTCATTTATGAAATAAAATTTATTATCTAAGGTTTTATTGCTAGATGTTAATTTAATAAATAAATTTTTTACTTTAATATTATTTGAATTAAATATTTCAAATTTTATTTGATTCGTTTTACCAGATATTAATTTATCACTTCTGATTTCTTTTATTATTACATTTTTAATACTATTTTCTTTTTCATCAATATCAAATCCTTTAATTTCTCTAAATAATTTATTAGTTAACTTTATCGATTCCTCATAAATTAATTCTTCGGATATAGTTAAAAAATTTTTAATATTTTCATTAAAATTTATTTTTTTTATATATTTCGAGTTTAATATTTTTTTACTGATATTTATCGAATAATCTTCATCTTCACCTTCATCTTTTTTTAGTACTATTATTTTGTAATTATCGTTTTCTTTATAATCTTTAAAATCATTATTAAAAAAAATCTTTTTATCTTTAATTTCTGTATTTATAAATTCTATATGTGGTATGACACCATTTTTATCAACTTTATATTCATTTGGATTTAAATATTCTGCAATTGTTAACTTTACAGCTGATCCATCATTTTGTTTATAAACCTCTTGAACTGTTCCTTTTCCAAAACTTTTTTCACCAATTATGACTGCTCTATTATTATTTTTTAAAGCACCTGCAACAATTTCAGATGCGCTTGCGCTACCATTATCTATTAGCACAACTAATGGGCCTAAGTATTTAGTTACAACTCCAGCTTTTGTAAAGAAATCAATATCCATTCTTGAATCTTTACCCCTAGTTGAAACAATTAATTTGTCTTTTAGAAAAATATTGGAAATCTTAATTGCTTGATCTAACAAGCCACCGGGGTTCCCTCTCAAATCAACGATTAATCCATTAATACCTTCACTTCTTAAATTTTTCAGATTATTTAAAAAGTCTTCATAACTATTAACTTGAAAAGAATTGACCTTTATATATCCAATTTGGTCAATTTTTTTTGATGTAACACTTTCAACCTTAATGATATCTCTAACTATATTAAATCTGATTAACTCATCTTCATTTTTTCTATCAACATATAAAATTACATTTGTCCCTTTTTCACCCCTTAATATTTTAATTGCTTGAGTAAGTGATAGTCCTGTGGCATCGATTGAATCAATTCTTCTGATTACATCATTAGCTTTAATACCTGCGCGAAAAGCTGGTGTATTATCAATAGGAGATATTACTGTTAATTCATTATTTTTAATTCCTATCACAATACCTAACCCACCAAATGTACCTTTAGTCTCAACTAGGAATTGTTCCATTTCTTCAGGCTCAATGACAGAAGAATATTCATCAACTTGTTGAAGAATCGCATTCGCTACTACATATCTAAGCATACTTATTTCATGAGATTTTATGTTTTGATTTTCAATTATTCTTACAATTGTAAATAGATTGGATGTAATATTATTGAGCTTTTTATTATTTTGAATAGTTATATTTTTTTTTATACCATTATCATTGATTTCAACTAATATTTGATTTCCATTATTTTTATATTTATAAGTGATTAATATATCTTCAGAGGTATTATTTATCGCATCTATACCCGCCTCGAAAATTTCATCCAAACCCGAATCTTTATAGAAATAACCATTATTTTTAATATAATTGCCTGTTGATGAAATTATATTTTCTGCGTGGCATATATTATTTAAATTAAAAAGGGTAAAAAATAGTACAAAAATCAAATTTTTTTTAAAAAAATTAAAAAGCATTAATACATTATAGATTATTTCTTTATAATTTAATAATATGAATAAATCATTAAAGCTTTGTATAGCTCAAAAAAACTTTATTGTTGGAGATTTAAATTATAATCTTGATAAAATTTTAAAATCTATCAGATTGGCCAAAAAGAATAAAGTTGATATAATTTGTTTTCCTGAATTGGCCATAACTGGATACCCACCAGAAGACTTACTATTGAATAAAGCATTTCAAAAAGAAGTTGTAAGGAAATTAGATACTATTATTAGTGAATCGAGTAATATTTGTTGTATAGTTGGATATCCTTTTTTAGACAAGAAAAAAATATTTAATAGTGCTTTAATAATTAAAAACAAAAAAATCTTAGGAAGATACGATAAAAGACATTTACCAAACTATGGGGTATTTGATGAGAAAAGATATTTTACTACGGGAAAAGAAAATTTTGTTTTTTTCCATAAGAAAAAGAAAATAATGATTTCAATTTGTGAGGATATTTGGATATCTGATGATTCGGAAGTAGAAGATTTTATAAATAAAAATCAACCTGATTTATTAATAAATATTTCTGCTTCACCTTTTTCCTTAAACAAACAAAAGTTAAGAAAAAATAAAGTTTCAAAATTTGCTAAAAAAAATAATATAGATGTAATTTATTGTAATTTGGTTGGTGCCCAAGATGAACTAATTTTTGATGGCAACAGTATGGCGATTGGAAAAAATGGTGTTTTAGTAGGGTCTTCTCATAATTTTAAAGAGCAAGATTTTCAAATTAAATATCCCTTTAAAAAAATAAAAAATAAAAAATTATATTCTAATATTAATGAAAGTATTATCGAAGCGCTTGTACTCGGCATTAAAGACTATGTAAATAAAAATGGTTTTCAAAAAGTTTTATTAGGTATTTCTGGTGGTATAGATTCAGCAATGGTAGCTGCACTATCTTGCTTAGCTGTAGGAAAGAAGAATGTTTACGGCATAGCTATGCCAACTATTTTTAATTCAGATAAAAGTCTTCAACTTGCTTTGGAATTAAAAAAGAACTTGGGCTTTCATCTAGACATAGTAAATATTCAGGATTTATTTCAGAATAATATTAATGTACTTCATTCTGATTTATTGAAAGGATTCAAGTGGGATGTTACCGAAGAAAATCTTCAATCAAGAATTAGATCAAACATATTAATGGCAGTTTCAAATAAAAAAAATTATTTATTACTTTCAACAGGGAATAAAAGTGAAATGAGTGTGGGTTATTCAACAATTTATGGTGACTTGTCGGGTGGCTTAGCACCTTTGAAAGATATTCCAAAAACTTTAGTCTATGATTTAGCTAAATATTTAAATAAAAAGTATTTAAAGATAAAAATACCTATAAACATCATCAAGAGAGAACCAAGTGCAGAATTGAGACTTAATCAAAAAGATGCTGATTCTTTACCCCCATATAATGTTCTAGATAATATCTTGAATTTATATATAGAAGAGCATTTGGGAGCAAAAGATATTAGTAATAAATTAAAAGTTAGTAAAAAATTAGTTGTAAAAATTATTAATATGGTTGATAAAAATGAGTTTAAAAGAAGACAAGGACCGCCAGGAATTAAAGTTACTAATGTTGCTTTCGGAAAAGATAGACGATTTCCTATTACCAATGGATTTAAAAATTATTAAATTTTAAAGTACTATATTATTTATATGTCAGTTTTCTTAGACCCAAAAGAACAAATTGAAATAATTAAAGATAATGTCGATGATATTGTTCCTGAAGAGGAACTTTTATTTAAATTAGAAAAATCTTTTAATTCAAAAAAACCATTAAATATTAAAGCAGGATTTGATCCTACATCAGCAGATTTACATTTAGGTCATACTTTATTGATTAAAAAACTAAAAGTTTTCCAAGAACTTGGTCATAAAATATCTTTCTTAATTGGTGATTTTACTGCTAGAATTGGAGATCCCACAGGAAGAGATAAAACAAGACCACCTCTAGATGAAGATAAAATAAAAGAAAATTCTTTAACTTACGAAAAACAAATATTTAAAATATTGAATAAAAAAAATGTTGATATTTTATATAATTCGAATTGGTTTAATAAATTTGATTTAAAAGAAATCATAAATCTTTCCTCTTACGGAAATGTAGCAAGAATATTAGAGAGGGACGATTTTAAAAAAAGACATAAATCTGGAGATTCTATTACATTAACTGAATTTATTTATCCTTTATTACAAGCTTATGATTCAGTCCATATAGATTCTGATATTGAACTAGGTGGTAGTGATCAAAGATTTAATATTCTCTTAGGCAGACAAATTCAAAAAGCTTTTAAAAAAGAGCAACAGGTTGCAATATTTCTTCCTATACTCGAAGGCCTAGATGGAAAGTTAAAAATGTCAAAAAGCTACAATAATTATATTGGAATTGATGAAAATCCAAATGATATCTTTGGTAAAATAATGTCGATTTCAGATAATTTGATGGAAAGATATATTGATATTCTATATCCCGAGAAGAGAGATTATTTTAATGACATTGATAATCCTCTTATTAAAAAAAAGCAATTAGCATGTGAATTAATAAATGATTACAACGATGAGTCTGCTGCTAAAAAAGCATTAGAAAATTTTGATAAAACATTTTCTAAGAAAGATTTTCCAGATGATATTAAATTAGTTGAGATTAAATTGTTAAATAAAACAATAATAGACTTGATTGAAGAGTTAACTCAAAATTCATTGACAAGGTCTGAGATAAAAAGATTAATTAAAAGCAAATCGATACAACTTAATGACAATAGGAATTTTGAATTAGATTTTATACCGCTTAAAAACGAAACTTATAATATTAAAATTGGAAAAAGAAAATTTTATAAGGCTATTTTTAATTAAATCTCTTTGACGTGATTATTTTTTATCATTGGAAAATTTTACAAGAGTGGATTAGTAAGCCGAATTCTGTTTTATGTGATCATTTATCTACGCTAATAATTACTTATTAGCTTTAGCGACCCACCCAGAAGCATTTGTAAGGGAGAACAGCTTCTTTACTTGGTCTTTCTCCAGATAGGGTTTACCTTGCCATTTTTTGTCACCAAAAAAAGCGGTAGTCTCTTACACTACCTTTTCACCCTTACCATTAATATCATATGTTTATTAATGGCGGTTATTTTCTGTGGCACTTTCCATTGCCTCACGACACCTGGACGTTATCCAGTATCTTATCCCTTAGGAGTTCGGACTTTCCTCTTGCAAAGCAAGCGATCACTCAATCCACTCTTATATTAATTTAATTATTTATTGCACTTTTTGCAAGTGCATCAGCTTCCGTATTTAATTCTCTGGGTATATGTTTTAATTTAATATTTACATTTATTTCTGAATAAATTAAATGAGCGTTATTTAAAAGTTGCTGCAATTTTAAATCTTTACATTTCCAGAATTTATTAAATTGCATACAAACCAATTTTGAATCTGTATAAATAACTATTTCATCAAATTTCATAAATTTATTTTTTATAAAGTTCAAACATTTAATTAATGCCTCATACTCTGCAATATTATTTGTTACTTCATCCTTTAATGTAAACGAATACTTTTCTTGAAAATCTGAACTCTTAATAAATATGCCAATTCCACCTTTTCCTGGGTTGGGCTGACATGCACCATCTATAAATATTTCTAGGATTTTAGACATTATTTTCTTCGGGTATTAAAATTTTTCTACAGTGTGGGCAATTTACTATCTCTTTTTGTTGTAAAACTTTAATATATGTTTGAGGAGGAATTGTCAAAAAACATTGACCACAGGTTTCTCCAATTGCTGAAACAATAACTGGCGGGTTATCTTCTAATAAGGATTCATATTGTATTAAAATGTTTTCATCTAATGTTTTAGTAATTTGATTTCTATCTGCTATTAAAGTTTCTTTTTTCTCATTACATTCTTTTAAGTTATTCTCAAGTTTTTTTATTTCTTCTTTCAAAGGCTCAATATCAGTTTGAAATTGTGAAGTAAAGTTATTTAAATTCTCTTTGGATAATTCTAGATTTTCCATGGTTTTCAGTTGTTTATCTTCAATTTCTATTTTTAATCTTTTTAAATCACCGGTTTCTTTTTGAAGCGCTTCAAACTCCTTATTAGAATTTATTGTAAACAACTTATCCTCTTGATTTTTAATTTTTGTATTTATTGTTTCGATTTGAGAATTATAATCATCAAGTTCTTTTTCCAGAACAGAAATTTTATCTTTTAAATTATTTATTTTTATTTCCTCAGTTGATATTTTATTCTCTAAAACATCTATCTCTTTTGGAATATTTTCAAATGTTTTTTTAAAATCTGAAATATCTATATCTATTTTTTGTAATTTTAAAAATTCTAGCAATTTATTTTCCATAAATATTTTCACCTTTTACTTTTAAAATGGGCCCAACTGGATTCGAACCAGTGACCGCCCGGTTATGAGCCGGGAGCTCTAACCAACTGAGCTATGGGCCCCTAACTTAGCAAGATGAAATCCTAGTTAATTTATACTTGTTTGTCAAACAGCTTACTAATTTAAAAATATTTTACACTTTTTTATAACGTTTGACACAAACTAACTTCTATTTATAATTTAGTCTTACCCCTATGGATAATTATGAAATTTATTTTTTTTCTAGCTTTCTTAACAATTAATGTATTTGGGGTCAGTGATGTAGCTGATATTAGAAATAATGTAGGGTGGGATGAAAAATATGGCCAAATGCTTGATGTTAATTCTAGACTCATATCACAAACAGGCCAAGAAACAACTTTTGATAATATACTTTCTGATGACAATCCTACAGTTTTAGTCTTAGCCTATTATTCATGTCCAAAAATGTGTTCTTTTATTCTAGATGGTGTTTCAGAAGTTGTCGCAGCGTCTGAAATGAGGCCTGGAGTCGATTATAATCTTGTTACATTGAGCTTTAATCAATCTGACACACCTGAATTATCTCAGAATTACTATAATAAGTTTGCCAATAACCTTTCAAATGAAGAGTCTTGGAGCTTTTATACTTCTGATGAAGAATCTATTCAAAAAATTACAGCATCTGTGGGTTTTAAATTTCAACCTGATGGGGATGAATTTGCGCATCCTGCTGGTATAATAATATTGACGAGCGAAAGGGTTGTTTCAAGATATTTATCAGGAGTTATTTATGATCCTAGAGATTTTAAATTAGCTCTTCTTGAAGCTTCAGAGGGAACTACAGGTAAAGTTTCATTAACTGATAAAGTTTTATTGTATTGTTTTGATTTTGATCCTGTAGGTAAAAGATATGCACTCAAAGCCCTAAACGTTATGAAGCTTGGTGGAGCCATAACCCTAATCGCTATTATAATAATGATGGGGATTTTGTGGTTGAAAAAAAGTAAGGGGGATACTTAATATATGAATTGGTTACCTACATCTGCATCTACATTTGCACCTCAGGTAGATTCAATTTTATTTTTAGTGACTATTATTTCGGTTGTATCAATTATTTTGGTCAGCTTTATGTTGATTTATTTCGTCTTTAAATACAAAAGAAAAAGTGTAAATGATCAAACCCCTGCCATAACACATGATAGTTTTTTAGAAACTTTGTGGACAGTTATACCAACCATACTTTGTATTGTAATTTTTATATACGGCTATGTTTATTATGATAGATACACAACCACTCCCAAAGATGCTTACGAGATTAATGTAACAGCAAGAAGATGGTCATGGTCATTTGCTTATCCTAATGGTAAGAAAACTTTTAATGAATTATATGTTCCAATAAATAAGCCAATAAGGCTAGTAATGCAGTCTGATGATGTTTTACATAGCTTTTTTGTGCCAGCATTTAGAGTTAAGCAAGATCTTATAGGAAATAGATATACTTTTATTAATTTCACTCCAACTAAAGAAGGTGTTTTTGATATTTATTGCACTGAATATTGCGGTCTATCTCATTCTGATATGATTGCAAAAGTACATGTTGTTTCTGAATTTGAATATGCAAAATGGGAATCAGGAGAAGAGGCTAAAGTTGAAAATGCTTATGCCGACATGGCGCCTAGTAAAGTTGGTGAACAACTTTATTCTTCAAAAGGTTGTGTTGCTTGCCATAGTATTGATGGTGCAAATGGTGTGGGACCTTCTTGGAAGGCTTTATATGGTAAAAAAAGAGAGTTCACTGACGGCTCAAGTGAATTAGCTGACGAAAATTATATTAAAAATTCAATTTTATACCCTGTTAAGGGACCTGATGCAAAGCTGGTAAAAGGTTATGGACCTGTTATGCCATCTTATCAGGGCTTGCTCAGTGATTCTGAAATTACAGCAATTATTGAGTATATTAAAACAATAAAGTAGGAGATGGATAATGACAGATCATCATGATTTTGATAAAAATTATTTAGAAAATGGTAAAGGATTTAAGTCTTGGTTTTTCTCAGTGGATCATAAAAGATTAGGTGTTATGTATTTATGGGCTATTGGTGTTTTTTTTGTTTTAGCTGCCATTGCATCTTTTTTAATAAGATTTGAACATTTAAGTCCTGGCCAAACTATAGTTAGTGCTCAAACATATAATGTTCTATTTACATTGCATGGAGCGGTAATGGTTTTTCTTTTCATAGTCCCTGGAGTAGCTGCGAGTTTTGGTAATTTCTTGATTCCCTTAATGATTGGTGCAAGAGATGTCATTTTTCCGAAATTAAACCTATATAGTTTTTGGGTTTATTGTGCAGGATCAATAATTCTTTTAGGATCACTTTTAGCGCCTGTTGATACTGGGTGGACTTTTTATACTCCTTATTCTATTGATACTGGTACAAATGTTATCATGGTAACTTTTGGTGTTTTTGTTCTAGGTTTTTCATCTATTCTAACTGGTATAAATTTTATTGTTACAATGCATAAGTTAAGAGCACCAGGATTAACCTGGGACAGGCTTCCACTTTTCTGTTGGGCCGCTTATGCAACATCCCTTTTACAAGTTTTAGCAACTCCTGTTGTTGGTATAACACTTCTTTTGCTAATAGGTGAACGATATTTTGGTTTGGGATTCTTTGATCCTGCCAAAGGTGGAGACCCAGTTTTATTCCAACATTTTTTTTGGTTTTACTCTCATCCTGCTGTTTATATAATGATACTGCCTGCAATGGGCATTATATCGGAAGTTTTGCCTGTTTTTTCCAGAAAGCCAATTTTTGGGTATAAAGCTATTGCATATTCAAGTTTAGCAATAGCATTAATTAGCTTCTTAGTTTGGGGTCACCACATGTTTACAAGTGGACAATCAAAATTAATTAATATTATTTTTTCAGTTATAACTTTTGCAGTTGCTGTACCTACGGCGATTAAGGTATTTAATTGGTTGTGGACAATGTATAAGGGATCAATTGAATTAAGTACAGCGATGCTGTATTCACTAGCTTTTATTTTTCTATTTACCATAGGTGGCTTGACCGGACTTTTCCTAGGAGCTTTAGCTGCTGATGTCCATTTGCATGATACTTATTTTGTTGTTGCTCATATGCACTATGTTATGATCGGTGGAACTGTCTTTGGTTTATTTTCGGCGATACATTTTTGGTACCCTAAGATGTGGGGTAAAATGTTTGATGAATTCAAAGCAAAAATCGCTTTTGTTTTAATATTTATAGGTTTTAATGTAGTGTTTTTTCCCCAATTTATTTTAGGAACACAAGGAATGCCAAGAAGATATTTTAACTATTCACCTGAATTTGCATTCCTTCATCAATTATCCACATATGGTACATGGATATTAGGAGTTGGTTTCATATTGATGTTATATGTATTATGTAGACCTACTGGGCCTGCTAGTGCTAATCCTTATAATTCTTTATCACTTGAATGGCAGATGCCTTCACCTCCACCTACATTAAATTTTAAGGAAATCCCTACAGTAAATGATTCAACATATGCTTATGGGACTAAGATAGAGCAAGAGGCATAAAATGCAATTAATGAAATTTATTAAATCATTAGCATATCCATCTGAAATGCTTCCACCTATTATTGAAGAAGAAGAAAGTCATTTTGATCCTGAAACTGTTCATAGTAGTGCTAAAATGGGAATGTGGCTTTTCTTAGCTACAGAATTATTACTTTTTGGTGGACTTTTTGCGGCTTATGCTATTTTTAGAGCCAAATATCCAGTTATGTTTTTAGAAGGTTCTGATAGTCTCGATGTTGTTTTAGGTTCTGTTAATACCGTAATTCTAATATTTAGTAGCTGGACTGTAGCGATTGCTGTTCAGGCTATCCAAGAAAATAAAATAAAACTAGTTCAAGTAATGATTTGGATTACTTTAATATGTGCAACTATATTTGCAATTAATAAATATTTTGAATATACCTATAAATTCAGTAAGGGCATTGGTCCTGGTACTGATATTTTCTATTCAATTTATTTTGCGTCTACAGGTGTTCACATGTTACATGTTTTTATTGGGATGATTGTTTTAGGCATCATATTAAAGAAAACGTACCAAGGAAGATATTCAAAAGATAACTTTACTGCAATTGAAATAGGAGGTCTTTATTGGCATTTAGTAGATCTGGTTTGGATTTACTTATTTCCATTACTATATTTAGCTTAATAAAGGAGTTTTATGGCTGGTTCTAATCCTTACAAAACATATTTAAACATATTTATATTATTAATGTTTTTAACTTTCGTCACTGTTGCAGTTGCACAATTTGATTTTGGCGCATTGAATGTTCCAATTGCTCTTTTAGTTGCATCTATTAAAGCTGGTGTTGTTGCTTTACATTTTATGCACCTAAAATATGAAGATTCAATGACATGGGTTTTTGCACTTTATCCTATTTTTTTAATGTTTTTATTAATAGGTTTTTCAGCAACTGATATATTTACAAGAGTATCAAACTAGTTATTTTTTATTTATGGGAAGTATTGAAAAACTAACTCTATACTCTTTAATCTTACTTCTAATCTGGGGTAATATGGTAAGTGGCTTAGGTCATGGCCTAGCATGTCCGGATTGGCCTCTTTGTTTTGGTCAATTTTTCCCTGAAATTAATTTTCCAATTTTTATGGAACATGGCCATAGAGTTCTTGGTTTGATAGTTTCAGTTTTTTTCTTTTTTCTTGCAAAAGATAGGCTTAGAAAATATGTTGGAAAGCAAAAAATACTACCTTTTTTTGCAGGTTTTTTACTTTTAATTCAGATTGTTTTAGGAGGCTTAGTAGTTATTTTTCAACTTGAAACAAATTTAACTACTTTCCACTTCAGTAATGCAATAGCTATCTTTCTATTAATTTATACAATGTGTAAATATCCATCTTCTGATAGTTTGAAAGCTGCTAAGTTCTTTACTTTAAAATCATCTAAATATATTTTCTTTTTTGTTATTATTTATATTCAACTTATATTAGGGGCCTATGTAAGACATTCTAACGCAGGTTTAGCATGTCCTGATTTTCCAACCTGTTTAGGCTTTTGGCTTCCGCCTTATTTAAGTAAAACTGTTTTTCTTCATCTTATGCACAGAGTTTGGGGATTTGTCATTCTTTTCTATGCTGTATTCTTGCTTCTTTACACTTATAAAAGTAAAATTTACGATCAGTTCAAAAGGGTAAGAAATCTTTTATTATTAATACTGGTTCAAATTGCTCTTGGAATATATGTAGTTGTTTCTAAACTAGCTTTTTCTATGACCGCAATCCATTTATTTGTAGCTCTTATGATTATTATGATTGCATTAGATGCTATTTTTGATGAAAATAATGCATTATAGATATGAATAAATTCAGAGCAATTATCTCATTGTCAAAACCAAATATTATTTTAAGTGTAGCTCTTACGGGTCTTTGCGGAATGGTGCTTGCTCAGGGCTCCTTGCCTGACTTAAAAATTATTTTTTTTACATTAGTATCTTTAATTTTTTCCGCAGGTGGTTCAGCGATAATTAATAATCTTATTGAAGAAGACAAAGATAAATTAATGGAAAGACTTTCTAAAAGAGTTAAATATTTTAATATTGTTGGCTCGAGGAATTTAACAATAATTGCGTCTTTTTTAATAACTTTTTCGCTTGGTATATCTTTTTTTAAAATTAATATTGTAAATTTTTCTTTCACATTATTAGCAATTTTGAGTTATACAGTTTACTACACCCTGTTTCTTAAAAGATCTTCTCCATTTGGAACTGTTTTGGGAGGTATACCTGGTGCTTTACCTGTAATAATTGGCTTTTCTGCAATTGAGCCAAATATTTCAATTTTATATTTAAATGGAATTATAATGTTTATATTTATGATGTTGTGGCAACCACCACATTTCTGGCTTTTAGCTCAATATCAAGCTGAGGACTACGAAAAGGCGGGCTTTCCTGTTATGCCTTTAATATATGGTAAAAAGTTCACTAATTATTTAATAATGATTTATAGCCTCTCTCTGTTGCCATTTTCTCTTTTTTTCTGGCTTAATGGTACTGCCTCTAATTACTTTGCAATAATAGCTATTGGGTTAGCGTCAATCTTTTTATATTTGATATATTCCTCATTTAAAAATAATGATAAATATAAAATAGCTTTTTTATTCTCAATTATTTATATGTTATTAATTCATATTTCACTTATTAGTGATATCGTTTTTTAATTTAATTTATTTCAAAATTTATAATTATAGTATAATTCACAAATGAAAATAATTAGTTTATCAAAAAGCAAAATAAATGATCAAATTGTTAAATTAAGAAAGTCACAAGAAGAGGACTTTAAAATTGTTGACAAATCTGTTGAGAATATTATCAATGATGTTAGAAAATATGGCGATAAATCATTATACAAATTCACAAATGAATTTGACCAAATTAAATTAAAATCATTAATTTTAGATACTAATCTTATTAATAGATCGGATAATCAATTATCCAATAAATTAAAATTATCTATTAAAAATTCAATTAAAAGAGTTTCCTTTTATCAGAAAAAGAAATTAACTAAATCATATCAATTTAAAGATAGTTTAGGTAATAAATTAGGATGGATTGTCACTCCTCTACAGAGAGTCGGTGTATATGTTCCGGGCGGCACTGCGGCCTATCCCTCAAGCTTAATTATGACCGCATCTCTTGCAAGAACTGCTGGTGTTAAAGATGTTATCGTTTTTACACCACCATCAGAGAATGGTATTAATCCTGCCATATTATATGTTTGTAAACTTTTAAATATAAAAGAAGTTTATAACGTAGGTGGTGCACAAGCTATTGCAGCAATGGCTTATGGAACTAAAACTATTAAAAAAGTTAATAAAATTGTTGGTCCAGGTAATATTTATATTGCATCCGCAAAAAGAAAAGTTTTTGGTCAAGTAGGTATAGATATGGTGGCGGGACCAAGTGAAGTTTTAATTATTGCAGATTCGACCGCTAATCCAAGAGTTTTATCAAGGGATTTATTGGCTCAGGCAGAACATGATGTTAATGCAAGTTCTATACTTTTGACAACTTCAAAGAATTTAGCAAAACAAGTAAAATCTAAAGTTGACCAAGACACATCTTTATCTAAAAGAAAGAATATTGTTGAAAAGTCTTTGAAGAAGAATGGGAAAATTTTTATTTTACCATCTATAGATGCATGTATAGAATTTACAAATCTATATGCACCTGAGCATCTGCAAATAGTTATTAAATCACCAGATAAAATAATTAAAAAAATTAATAATGCAGGATCTATATTTCTTGGTATTAATTCCGCTGAAGCTTTTGGTGATTACATTGCAGGACCTAGCCACGTGTTACCAACAAGTGGAAATGCAACTTTTTCTTCACCCCTAAGTTCATTAGATTTTATTAAATATTCAAGCCTAACATCTATTTCTAAGAAGGGATTAAAAAAACTTTCTTCTCAGGTTCAAGAACTTGCAGAATCTGAGGGTCTTTACGAACATTCAAATTCAATAAAGGTAAGAATTAATAATGAAAATTAGAATAAAAAAAAATCTAATAGATTTAGAACCTTATTTGCCAGATGCAGTAGACTTTGCTGTGAGATTAAATGCTAATGAGTCGCCATATAACAATGATAAGTTTTTATTAGAAAAAATATCAAATTCAAAATATTCAAAGTTTTTGAATAAAAATTCTTTAAATCGATATCCTGATCCTACATATCAAACCTTAATAAATAAAATTGCAAAAAATCATAATGTTAAAGAAAATCAAATTATTTTATCCAATGGTTCCGATGAGTTAATTTCATACTTATTAACTTGCCTTAGTGGTAAAACTAATTCTGTTTTAACGTTTAATCCTACATTTTCAATGTATGAAATCTTATCGAAAGTTTTTAATGTTAATTGTTATAAAATATCATTAGATAAAAATTTTGATATTCCAATATTAAAAACTATTTCCAACATAAAAAAAAATGACCCAGATATTATATTTATAGCCTCTCCTAATAATCCTTCAGGTAATGATTTTTCGAAAGAAAAAATAAGGGAAATTATTGATATATCAAATGGTTTAGTTGTTATTGATGAGGCTTATAGTGATTACTCTAATAATTCTTTTGTTCCACTTGTTAAGAAATTTAAAAATCTTGCAATAATGAAAACCATGTCAAAAATTGGTTTTGCATCACTACGAGTAGGATATTTGATCTCAAACAAAGAAATTATAAACGCATTAAATAAAGTTAAATTACCCTATAATGTTTCAACATTATCAACTATAATCGCTCAAGATTTTTTCGATAATAAAAAGAAATATATCAAAAATATTGAAGAAATTAAGAATCAAAGGGATTATCTTTTTAAAAATCTATTAAAAATTAATAAAATTAAGCCATATCCATCAAATTCTAATTTTATATTTATTTATTCTCAATATGCTGCTAAATTATCTCGCTATATGGAAAGTAATAAAATAAAAATAAAAACTTTTAATCCTAAAAAGTTAAAGAATTATTTCAGGGTAACTATTGGCGAAGCTAAAGAAAATAAAAAATTTTTAAAATTTCTTTATAAATTTTTTGAGAACAATTAAAATAATAAATGTTAAATAGAATAAATTATATATATTTTTTTTATTCTCGTAGTAAAAGGTTTTTTGTTTAATAATTGGAAGATCAAAAATGATTTTGTCCACTTTATTTGCATCAATTTTTCTTAATATTTTTCCATTAGGTGATATAACAGCACTAATACCATTATTTGCAGATCTTATAAAAAATTTATTTTGCTCTAGGGACCTAGGTATAGAAAGCATTAGATGTTGATAGGATGCTATTGAATCACCATACCATATATCATTAGTAATATTTATTAGTAACCCAGAATCCTTATCAGTTTTATTATCTGATAGATTATTTTCAAAAAGATCTTCATAACAGATATAAATTTCTGCAAAAATATCTTTTTTTATTTTAATAAATTTATCTTTACCTTTTTTTAAATCAATAAAATTATCATATCTTGGTATTAATTTAGATATTATTTTTTTAAATGGATAGTACTCTCCATAAATAAGTAATTTTTTTTTATTTTTATAATCAACCAAATTAAAATTTTTATCCATTACTAATGCACTATTAAAGTAGTCTTCTTCTTTTTTAGTAATACTACCAAAAATTATTTTATTGAATTTAAAATCTATTCTGTTTCTTAAGAAATTTAGATTATTTTTAATATTAAGATCTATAAATTCAATTGAACTTTCAGGCCATATATATAAATCAACATTGTCTGTATTTTCTGAGCTTAATTTGATAAGGTTTTCTTTTTTATTATTTGGTTGAATTATGGATATTTTTAAACTTTCAGATGTTTTGATTAAATATTCTTTTTGAACTAATAGTTTATCGCTATAAATAAATAGAACCATTATTGTACAAAAGAAATAAAAGATTTTTATCTTTTTTAATTTATATAGTTCAAAAAATATTATATTGATAATAAGAATAAAAATTGATAAGAAATTTATTCCAAAAAATGAAATCATTTGATTTAAGGGATAAAATAATATTTGTGTATTTCCAAGCTTATAGGGGAAAATTCTTGGAAAAATATTTTCTACTATAATCCAAAAAAATATTATTAATAAATAATTTATAAGTAAATTTTCTTTACTCTTATCTATTAATTTTTTTGAAAAAACAAAAAGTATTATAAAAAATATTGATTCATAGCTAGCATATAAAATATGTACGATTAATGCTTGGTATGTTGGAATTTTTCCTAAAGATATTAAAGTTTCAGTTAGCCAATATTGCCCAATCAAAATTGACAATAAACCAAATAAAAAACCTAAAAGTACCGGATTGTATTTTCTGATTGTTAACAAATAAAGGATTATTGAAAAAAAGATCCAATTTAGTGGAAAAAGATTAAAACTAATAAAAGGTATCACATAAAGAGTTATTGATAGCAATAACAGGAATACATCATTTTTTATAATAGTTCTCATCTTATTTAACATAATTCATATTCTGGTAAATTATATTATATGATTAATTCGCCTGTACTAGTATTAAATCGATTTTTTTTTCCAATCGATACAACAAATGTTAAAAGAGCTTTTCTAATGTTATATGGTGGAGCGGCAAAAGCAGTTAATTTAAATTATGAAACCTTTGATTTTAACTCCTGGAGCGAGATATCTACAAAGCATGATGATGATTCTATAAAAACTGTTTCTGCAATAATAAAGATACCAAGGGTAATAATGGTTATTAGATATGATAAAGTTCCAAGTAAGGAAGTAAGGTTTAATAGATATAATATTTTTAAAAGAGATAAGTCTACATGCCAATATTGTGGTACATCACTCCCTAAATCTGAATTAACGATAGATCATATTTTACCAAAATCATTAGGCGGTAAAACTACATGGGAGAATGTTGTATGTGCATGTTCAAAATGTAATAGAAAAAAAGGTTGCAAAACCTTATTAGCTTCTAATATGAAGCTTATGAACAAACCTATAAAACCTACTTGGGAATTATTATCAAATTTATATATTAGGACTACTACGTATAAGGAATGGAAGCCTTTTTTGAATTTCGTAGATGCATCATATTGGAATGTAGAGCTTGAAAATTAAAATTTATTGACAAAGGTTAATAATTCGTAAAAATATATATCTTCGGAGGATTTGCAATGAATGCTGTTATTATTTCTGGTGGAAAACAATTTTATGTTCAAGAAGGGGATATCATTGAAGTAGAAAAAACAATTGATGAGCCAGGGGCTGAGATACAATTTGATAAAGTTCTATTATTAGCAGATTCTAATGATGTAATTTCTGACCCAAATCTATTAAAATCCGCAAAAGTAAAGGCAAAAGTTTTGGCTAAAACAAAAGGTAAGAAAATAAAAGTTTTTAAATTTAGAAGAAGACAAGATTCTAAGACTTTAAATGGCCATAGACAAAGTCTTCAAAAGATTGAAATATTATCAATAACAAAATAAGGAGAATTTATGTCAACTAAAAAAGGTGGCGGTAGCACTAAGAACGGAAGAGATAGTATAGGAAAAAGACTTGGCGTCAAATTGTTTGGTGGTCAAAAAGTTAAATGTGGTGGCATTATTGTTCGTCAACGTGGAACAAAGTTTTATCCTGGAAAAAATGTAGGTCTTTCCAGAGATCATTCAATCTACGCTTTAATTGATGGTCAAGTAAAATTTGAAAAAAAAGGTAAATCAAAAGTTTTTGTTAGTGTTTCCCAGTAAAAAATAATTGAGATTCCATCTATACCTAATAACCTATATAATATTCTAAAATGAATTCTGATGAAATAAGAGAAAGGTTTTTAAGTTTTTTTACAACTAATAACCATAAGCAAGTAAATAGTTCAGGTCTTATACCTAATGAGGATCCTACTTTATTATTCACAAATGCTGGAATGGTTCAATTTAAGGATACTTTTCTTGGAAATGATAATCGAGATTATACGAAAGCTTGTTCATGCCAAAAAAGTTTACGGGCAGGTGGAAAGCATAACGACTTAGAGAATGTTGGAAGAACTAGAAGACACCATACATTTTTTGAAATGCTGGGAAATTTTTCCTTTGGTGATTATTTTAAGGAAGATGCTATTAAATATGCATGGATTTTTTTAACTGAGGAACTGAAAATATCCTCAGAAAAATTATATGTAACAGTTTTTGAAAATGATGATGAGGCTGAAGAAATTTGGTCAAAATATATAGATAAAAAAAGAATTTTTAGATTAGGTGAAAAAGATAATTTTTGGTCAATGGGAGAAACAGGACCCTGTGGACCGTGCTCAGAAATTATATACGATATGGGTAATCTGCTTCAGGATCGTGATGAAATAGATATTTGTGACGGAGAAAGATATCTTGAAATTTGGAATTTAGTTTTTATGCAATTTGATAGGGATACAGAGGGTAATTTAAAAAAATTACCTAGACCCAGTATAGATACTGGTATGGGTTTAGAAAGATTAGCATCAATATTGCAAAATGTAGATAGCAATTATGATACAGATCTTTTTAAGGATTTAATTAATTTTTCAAGTGTAGCTAAAGGAGTAGAATACGGTAAAAATAATGAATTTGATGTCTCATTTAGAGTATTAGCTGATCATGCAAGAGCTGCGACTTTTTTAATTTCTGATGGAGTTATACCTTCAAGTGAGGGAAGAGGGTATGTTTTGAGACGAATCTTAAGACGTGCAATTAGACATTATAAAAAATTAAATATTAATGAACCTTATCTTTTTAAGTTATCAGAATTAGTAATTAATAAAATGAAACCATTTTATATTGAACTTGAAAAAAATAAAGAAAATATACTTTCTATGATTAAAATTGAGGAACAAAAATTCCTTGCAACTATAGATAAAGGATTAGACCTCTTAAATGATTATTTGGAACTCGCAAAGGATACTAAAATTTTATCTGGTAAAAACATTTTTAAATTATACGACACATTTGGTTTTCCTGTTGATTTAATTGAAGATATTTTAAAATCTAGTGATATAAAAATGGATATTGAAGGCTATGAAGAAGAAATGCTAATTCAAAGAAAATCTTCTAAAGTTTCTTCTAAATTTAAATCTACGATTAGTGAAAATCTTAATTTATCTCAAATATCTAGTAAAGTCACCGACGGATTTGTTGGTTATGATAGTTTTGAGTCCGAATCAAAAATTATCGGTATTATCAAAGATAATGAAATCGTTGAAAATTCTATGCAAAACGAAAAGGTATTGATTATTTTTGATAAAACCCCTTTTTATGGTGAAAGTGGTGGACAAATTGGTGATAAAGGTAATGCAACTTCAAACAAAGTAGAAATAGAAATTTTTGATACACAAAAAACCAAAGATGGCTTAATACTTCATAATTCTATAATTAAAAAAGGTAATATTAGTAATGGCGATACTCTTACGTTAAATATTAATTCTAGACTGAGAAAATCAATTTCCCAACATCATTCAGCAACACATATTTTACATTATGCATTGAGAAAAATTCTGGGTTCACATGTTCGGCAGGCAGGTTCGCTGGTTGAAAGTAACAGGTTAAGATTTGACTTCAGCCATTTTAACAACATAGATAATGAGCAACTTCTCCAGATTGAAAAAGAATGTAATCTAAAAATTTTAGAAAATTCAGTAATAAAAATAGATGAAAATGTTCCATATAAAAAAGCCATTAAAAATGGAGCAAATGCTTTTTTTGAAGAGAAATATGGAGAATTTGTAAGAGTAGTAAATATTGGAGATTATAGTATGGAATTATGTGGTGGAACACATGTAGATAGATCTGGTGACTTAGGATTTATTTCAATTTATTCAGAGGGCTCTATATCATCAGGAATTAGAAGAATTGAAGCATACACCTCAACTACTGCTTTGAATTTTTATTTATCAATGAAAGATAATATTAATAATTCTGCAAAATTACTTAATTCTTCATCAGAAAATATAAATAATGAAATAAGAAGAATTATGAAAGAAAATGTCGAACTGAAGAATAAAATTAATGCCTTTGAAAAAAATAAAACCCAAGATCTTGCTACAGATTTAAAATTAAATCCAATCTTATATAATGGAATAAAGATTATTTCTTTTTTAACGTCTGATACTAGTCCCAATGATTTAAAAAGTATATGGGATAATATTAAGAAAGCTGAAAATAATATTATTGGTATTTTTGCATCTAATAATGAAAATAAAACTGTTTTAATTTGTGCTGCAAAATTAGATCAAAAAGATTTTAAATGTAATCAAGCTATTAATATAATTTCAGAGAAATTTAATGGCAAAGGTGGTGGGAAAAAAGATCTTGCTCAAGCTGGATGTGACAAAATAGATAGTTTAGATAATGCAATAGATATTGTTAAAAATCTGCTTTAATTCCCATTTTAGTAAGTATTTTCCTTATTTTAGTAATCGCACTTTTTTCTATTTGCCTTACCCTTTCTCTTGAAATTTTAAATTGTTTTCCAATATCTTCGAGCGTTTTTTGATTTTCTGTTAGTAACCTGTTTTCAATTATAAATTTTTCCCTTTCATCAAGTTTTGATAGTGCTTTTTCTAAGCCTTTTTTTAAACTCGAACTTTGTTGATTATCGATTGATATTTCTTCTTGTGATTTTTGATTTGATTCTAAAAAATCTAATTTTGTTTGAGGTTCACCCTCTATTATTTGTTCATCTAATGAAAATTCTTTACCACTCATACGTAAATCCATTTCTCTAATTTCTTTAATAGAAATTTTTAAATCATCTGATAATGTTTTGTAATAATCCTCTCTTGTCATATTTCCTTTATCATATTTATTTTTTGCTGATCTAATCTTGTAAAAAAGTTTTCTTTGAGCCTGAGTTGTTCCTATCTTTATCAAACTCCAATTTTTCATTATAAAATTTTGAATATAAGCTCTTATCCACCATACACCATATGATATTAATCTGTATCTTTTGGTGGGATCAAATTTAGTAATTGCTTTCATTAGGCCCAAATTACCTTCTTGAATAATATCCATAATGTTTAATCCATAGTTTTTATATTCAATAGCAATTTTAACCACAAACTTTAAATTTGATGTTATCAGTTTTCTTGCAGATTCAACATTACCTGTTTCCTTATAATCTAAAGCGTATTTCATTTCTTGTTCTTTTGTTAAAATTTTATAATTACTTATTTCAGCCAAGTATTTTTCTAGAGAATTGGCCGGAACAGGAAGATTTTTATTATCTTTTCTAATTAATTCTTGGTTTTTCTTTTTATTCATCAATTAAATTCATTATACTTTTTTAACTTATTATTTGAAAGCGTTATACAAGCTTGACTGTTTGTCACATATATTATAAATTCTTATCTTTATACATTTAATCCGGAGTAGCTCAGCGGCAGAGCAGGTGACTGTTAATCACTTGGTCGGGGGTTCAAATCCCTCCTCCGGAGCGTATATAATAAAGGAGATTCTTATGGCGAAATATACACTTTACACAGGATTATCATTGATAATATTAGGCCTGTATGGTTATTTTTCTTATAATACAATTACAGTCTTAATACCTGCTTTTATAGGATTGGTCATATCTTTCCTAGGGATTTTGTCTTTCAATGAAAATAGAAAAAAATTAGTTATACATATCACAGCAGTTGTAGTAATTATAGGTCTTTCTGCTAGTGCTAAATCTTTACCATCAATTCCAGGTTTAATCGATTGTTTTAATACTCCAGGTTTAGAAATTATTAATTGTTCAAAATTTCAAAGACCATTGGCTGAACTATTTAAGTCAATAATGTCTTTAATTTTAATACCTTATTTATTGGTTTCAATTTCTTTCTTTGTAAAAGCTAGATTATCTAAATAAGATTAATTATTTGGTATAGTTTATAGTATGGCTCAAAAAGGTAATAAGAATATTGTAGTTTCTGATATAAAGCCCATAGGTAGTAAAAAAGGAGTTCAACTTCCTTTTTTTACTGCCCGTGTACAAGCTGGTTTTCCTTCGCCAGGTGACGATTATATTGAAAAAAATCTAGATTTAAATGAATTATTAATAAAAAATCCTTCAGCTACTTTTTTTGTTAAAGTTGAAGGTGATTCAATGTCGGATATAAGGATACAAACTGGGGATACATTAATAGTTGATAGAGCATTAGAAGCGAAAGACAAAAACATTGTTATTGCAACAATCAATGGTGAATTAACAGTAAAAAGGGTTTGGATTGCTAACAATAAAGTTTTTTTAAAGCCTGAGAATGATAAATTTTCTCCTATAGAAATTACTGAGGAAATGGATTTTGACATATGGGGAGTAGTAACCTATGTGATTCATAAACTTTAATATGAATAATTATATAGCCTTGATAGATTGTAATAATTTTTATGCTTCCTGTGAACGAGTTTTTAATCCTAAGCTTAAAAATAAACCAATTGTAGTATTATCCAATAATGATGGGTGTATTATTGCACGATCTAATGAGGCAAAGAATTTAGGTATTAAAATGGGTGAACCACTATTTAAATGTAAATCGATAATTAAATCTAACAAAGTAAATATCTTTTCATCAAACTACACTCTTTACGCTGATATGTCTAATAGAGTGATGAATATTATTAAAGATCAGTTTTTAAATACTGAGATATATTCTATTGATGAGGCATTTATTTCCTTTAATGGTAAAAGTATTAATGATATTGAAGACAAGTTTGTAAATTTAAGAAGAAAAATATATAAATGGACAGGGATACCTGTATCTATTGGAATATCCTCAACAAAGACTTTAGCTAAAGTGGCTAACAAAATTGCAAAAAAAGAATCCGGAGTTTTTTTTATATCTAGCCATGATTCAAAAGAAAAAATTTTAAAGGAACTGCCTATAGGTTCAGTATGGGGGATAGGGCGAAAATTAGAACAAAGGTTTCTTGCCATGGGAATTCTAAATGCATACCAGCTGAGTAAAATGGATAATAAAAATATTAGAAAAATAACAAATATTAATATTTTAAGAACTGCAATGGAACTTAACGGAGTTAATTGTATCGATATCGATACATCTCCAATTAGCAAGAAACAAATAACAACATCTAGAGCTTTTAGTAAAAATATTACTGAATTAAAGTATCTTGAAGAAGCTGTTTCATTATATGTTTCAAGGGCTGCAGAAAAATTAAGGTTTCAGAAATCAAAATGTTATATAATTACTGTTGCATTATCGACTAACAGGTTTGACCGTCAAAATATTCATAAATTTTTATTAAATAGTCATTCTTTTAATTCTTCAACAAATTCAACATCAAAATTAATTTCCGCTGCAAAAAAAATATTAAAAAATATTTATCAAAGTGGCTTATTTTATAAAAAAGCATATGTTTTCTTATCAGGTTTAGAAAACTCTGAATCAAAACAATATACATTTTCTGATGATATAATGATGATAAAGAAAGATGATAATCTAATGAAAACATTTGATAAGATAAATAAATCTTTTGGAAGTGATACCATTAAATATGCAAATACTGGAATCTCAAGAGATTGGTTTATGAAAAGGGAAAAAAAATCTAATAGATATACAACTAATTGGAATGAGATTTTGAAAATTAACTTAAAGAACAATTAATAAAATGGTTAAAGTTTTAAATAGCCACAAAAAAACTCTATAAATATTCTTATTAACTAAATTATCAATTTCTAAAGTATTTTTTCCCAAAGAAAGTTTATTGTGCGTTGGAACTTGATATATAAATGTGACAGTCCATATTAAAAATACAAAAAAAAGATTAAGCAAAGAAAGAATACCAAAATAGTAAAAGCAAATTATAATTGAGGTGAATGCTTCAATTGTCATTAATGGTATTACAATAAAAGAAATATTTTTAGTATGGAATTTGTGAAAATCTATAAAAACATTTTCATTAATAAAATGGAAAGATTTATAATGTACAAAATGGATAATTAATATAAGACCTAATAAAATCGCCGATGATAATAGGTTTGCGTAAAATAATATAAGAAAATTCATAACTCTAGATCCTCAATAAGATTGTCGGCCGATTCAATAGATCCATTAATAGATGGTGTAGATAAGAAATCACCTGAAAAGTAAATTTTATTTGTATATTTTATATAAGATTTATTTTTAAATTTATAAAATTTATCAATATATGGTAATGCTTTTTTTATATTAAAAGATTGAATTAATTCCAAAGAGTTCACATTTTTAAAATAACTAATAAATTCATTTTTAATATCATTATAATTATCACAATTTAATGAAGAAATTGACACTAAATAATTATCACCATTTTTTTTGCTAAAATACAGGCTACTAATTATATTAGAATCAGGAAATAAATAGATAATATTTTCAGAAATATTATTAATATTTACTACTAAATAATAATTAAAAGTTTTTTTATATTGAATATCTTTAAATATTTGAACATTAATATCATCATCCATTAAGCTTTCCAAGGAAGGGTCAGTACAGAATAATCTACGAAAAGAAATTTCATTTTTTTTCGAATCAATGATGCTATTTTCATTAATCTTAATTATTTTATTGTTCAATTCTATCTTATTTTTATTTAATTTATTTGATAAAAGAGTTGCTAGCGAATTTATCCCCCCAATTGGTATTCCAACATTACTTTTTGCAAATAATTTATAAATAAACAAAAAGTATTCCAATGGTATTTGAAGATTCTTATCAAGAAAAACTCCTTGAAAAAAGGATTTAAAAAAATCATTAATAAATTTTTTTGAAAAACCTAAATTTGTTAAATATTTAACTACGTTAAGATTTTTACTTTTTTCATTTTTTAAGAAAAGTACAATTAATAACAATTTATCTTTAATTGAAAAATCAGGAAAACTACTATTTTTTAAAAATCCAATTGGGTTTTTTATCGGATTTAGAATCTTATAGAAATTTTTGTTTTTATTAATTATAAAACCAGACTCAAAACGTTTTATTTTGATATTTTTAATTTCTGGAAATATTTTAAATGCGGGATAATCTTCAATTATAATTTGAAACCCAACATCTAAGTCATATTCACCATGTTTGATTGTTTCTAATTTACCTCCTATGTTAGATCTAGAATCAAAGATAAGATAAGGTATTTTTTTTTCTTCTAATAGTCTTGCAATTGTTAAGCCGCTTATACCTGCTCCGATAATTATATTCTCTATATATTTTCTCATTGACTTGGTGGGTAGAACCAGTTCTCTGGTTTTCCTGCGTTTCCATGAACACATTTAAATATCAGAGAAAAATTTATCATATTCAAGAATATTAAAATTCTGGATATATTTGGCAATCCTATTATACTTTTTCTTTTTTCTTTAATCCTTGTTTGTAATGATGGTATAGGATAAAAAATTAACTCAATTTTTTTATTGATAGTATCATTTTTATCTTGATTTTTTTCATAGATTTTTATATTTTCTTCAAAGGTTTTTTTATCTATATTCTCCATATGAATGTCAACATTAAGGACTCCCTTTTGACTGATGTTTGGGAGTAATAGTATATAAATAAATGATAAGAGATTAAAAATACAACAACCAATAATAATAGTTTGGTGTGGGTTTGAAAAAACTTTTATTAATGATGAAAAAATTACTGTTGAAAATAATGTGTTAATTATTAAAGCAGAAAAAATTACTTTTTTATTAATTCCATGATCGATAGAATATTTATATCTGCTTATTTCAAAATTATAATTTTTTTCGTTTTCACTAAACCAATAATCTGGTACAAAAATTCTATCATTATATAAATTTGTGATAATTCCCATTGTTATGTAAGAAGGGGAATTTAGTATTTTGCTTACATTTATGTTATTTACACTAGTATTTTTACAACTATAAAAAGTAGTGATATATATTTTTTGAGTTAATAAAATGAAAATTTGTCCGGATAAAATTATTAATAATAAATTTATAAAATTAAGACTTTTGTAGCTAAAAAATAATATTGTTGCAAATAAAGTAAGAATTAAATAAATCAAAAAATTATTTAATAAAATTTTTTTCATTGAATATTCGTTTGATAAATTAACTTTTTTTGCAGTAATAATATCAAGAGGCAAAGTTATTAAAATATAAAGAAAAAGAAATAAAATTAATGATAAATATGATGAACCAAATAAATTAATATAAAAATTTGTAAAGTTCGAAAAAATTATAAATAAAGATATGGTGACTAAAATACCAACATTTATAATTCCATAAAAAAGTTTCTTATCTCTAAATTTCATATTTTATATATTTTTCGGCCATTGAAATGCCTGATCTTATTGCGCCATCCACTTTACCATTTGTAAAAATATCTCCACAAATTCCTATAAACCCTGATGAATCTAAAATTAAAGAGCTATCTTTCTGATAAAAATTTTTTGGTATAGAATATCTCCATTTATGATTAGACATAACTTCATAATTTAATCCAAAGATATCTTTTAGATTTTTATCTAGAATTTGATTTATTTCTTCATATTCTAAATCAAAATGTTCTAAACTAAATTTTGGAGAACATTGAACTGTATAAAAATTTTCGATTTCAGATACCTTTTTTAGGTAATTGTCCCCGACCCATGATATATTTTTAAAATCTAATTCCGACCCAAGTTCTTTATTTAGATTTAATAATTTATTTTTTGATTTAATCATGACCACAATGCAGGGGTGATATTCTAATTGTTTCAGTTCATTTAAAGCATCATAATCATAATCAATATCACTATTAGAAAGTATTTCAATTGTTTGTGGCATAGGACATGTCAAAATAATATCATCAGTTGGAATTGTTTCGTTATTTTCAAAATTAAGAATATAATGACCCTTATCTTTATTAATAGATAAAAGTTTATGTTCTTTTTTTATATCAAAATCTTTTAAAAGAAATTTTGCAATATTGGTCATACCAGTTGGTGAAAAAAATCTTTCAGATTCTCCATTATTTGTAATAATATTATTATTTATAAGTTTTTCTATTTCTTTTAAATTACTTATTTCATTTATTTTCATATACTGAGCGCCATGATCAAACCTACCACCATCAGCTCTTCGCGTAGCTAACCTACCACCTAACCCTCTTGCTTTATCAAATACTTGGATTCTCACACTTAATGCTTCACTTATTCTTAAACAAGAGAAAATAGAACTTAGTCCAGTTCCAATTATAGATACAGTTCTTTCATTATTTTTTTTCATCCCATATTTTAACCAAAGATTGTGTATATTTTAAGGTAAATGAAAAAATTTTTTTCTTTTTTTAATGCACTTGGTCCTTCAATTCTATGGGCCTCTGCTGCTATTGGAGTATCTCATATTGTTCAATCAACTAGAGCAGGTGCAAATTTTGGGTATTTAATGATTATTGTTGTACTATTAGCAAATTTTCTTAAATATCCTTTCTTTGAATTCTCTACAAGATATACAGTTGTAAAAAATGAAACTGTATTAGATGGATATAAAAAGATTGGAAACTGGGCAATATATTTATTCTCTGCTTTAACTATTTTAACAATGTTTACAATCCAAGCTGGTGTAACTAGAGTCACTGCAGCCATTATGAAGAATGGATTATCCTTAGACTTTAATCATATTATTTGTTCAATTTTAATATTAATACTTTGTAGTTTAATAATTTTATTTATTAGAAGAAATTTTTTTGATTCTTTTGTAAAAGCATTAGTTATGATTCTTATAATTTCTACTCTTATATCTTTATTCCTGACTTTTGATATTAATAATAAAGTTGAGAATTTTGTTGAACCTCAATTATTATCATATTTAGGTATTAGTTTCTTAATAGCATTAATCGGCTGGATGCCTTCACCTTTGGACTTATCGGCATGGTCTTCAATATGGATTATTGATAAAAGAAAAAGTGGTAGCGAGGTTAGTTTAAAAGATAATAGTTTTGATTTTAATTTTTCTTATATTTGGACATCTATATTGGCTTGCGCTTTTGTTATTTTAGGTGCGAATGTTTTTTATGGAAGTGGTGTTGACTTTGCTAGTTCTTCATCAAAGTTTGTTAATCAATTAGTAAAATTATATGGTTCTTTAGGTTCATGGGCGGAGAGTATTATTTTGATAACCGCTTTTTCTACAATGTTTAGTACGACTCTTACATGCTTGGATGCTTTTCCTAAAGTTTTAAAAAAATGCTTTGAACTTATTTTACCAAATTTTAAAAAAAGTGAGTTCTTTTATATGACTTTTGTTATCTTCGGTACAATATTGACTTTACTTTTTTTAGGACAACAGATGAGATTTTTAATTGATTTAGCAACGATTTTATCCTTTTTAACAGCCCCATTTATAGCGGTATTAAATTTTAAATTAATTTATAACAAAGACTTTCCGAACAAATATTTACCAAGTAGCTTTTTTAAATATTTAGCAATTTCTGGAATCTTCTTTTTAATAGTTTTTAGTATAATATTTATTTGTAATGTCTTTGGATTATTTTTTTAAGTTATAATATTTATATGAATGAATTATATATTAAAGAGAAAATTCAAGGTGGACTTAAAGATTCAATAGTTGAAGTTACAGGAGATGGTACTCATTTTGAAGCCTTAATTGTTAGTCCAGAATTTGAAGGAAAGAACACTCTCCAAAGACATAAGCTTGTATATTCTATTTTACAAGAGGAGATGAAGGAAGCTATTCACGCTTTATCAATGAAAACTTTAACTGTTGATGAAGCTAAGGAGAAAAATATTGAGTGATACAATAGATAATATTCAGAAAACTATAAATGAGAATAAAATTGTACTATATATGAAAGGTACGCCTGAATCGCCGCAGTGTGGATTTTCATCAAGAGTAGTTCAGATTTTAAATGAACTTGGCACTATGTATATATCTTTTGATGTTTTAGCTGATCCCGACTTAAGATCTGGAATTAAAGAATTTTCAAATTGGCCTACTATTCCACAGCTTTATGTAAATGGTGAGTTTGTGGGTGGTTGTGACATTTGTGTAGAGCTTTATACAAATGGAGAACTTGCAGGTATTTTAGAAAAATAAATAATGGCTAAAACTCTTTATATACTTGATGCTAGCTCTTATGTTTTTAGAGCTTATCATGCTGTTAGTTTTTTAAGTAATTCCAAAGGTTTCCCCACAAATGCAATTTATGGTTTCATAAATATGATTAATAAATTCATTAGTGAAGTATCACCAGAGTATTTTGTGGCGGTTTTTGATTCCGGAGGAAAATCTTTTAGAAATGATATTTATCCCGAATATAAAGCTAACAGGGGCGATGCACCAGAAGATATATCACTGCAATTTCCAAAAATAATTGAATATTTAAAACTTAGAGGAATTAAGGTTATGTCTTTAGAAAATTACGAAGCGGATGATATAATTGGTTCAATCTCTGAAAAGTATAGTAAAAAAATAAAAATTGTAATAATATCGGGCGACAAAGATTTTACTCAATTAATTTCTCGTAATGTATCTATGCTAGATACAATGAAAAATAAAATAATTGATAATAAAGAAGTTGAAACTAAATACGGTTTAAAGCCTGGTCAAATGATTGACTATTTTTCATTAGTTGGAGATTCTGTTGATAATATTCCAGGTGTAAAAGGCATTGGTCCAAAGACTGCTCAAATTTTGATTAGTGAATTTAAAAATTTAGATTCTCTTTACAAGAATATTAAAAAAGTTAATAAAGAAAGAATTAAAAACCTTTTAATAGATTCAAAAGATGACGCTTATTTAAGTAAAGAATTAATAACTATTGAAAAAAATATAAAATTAGAAGATAAAATAAAGGATTTTGTAATTTTAGATGAAAAAATTAATGAATTAAATGATTTTTTTTCAGATTTAGAATTTGACTCAATGATTAAAGCAAGTGAAGAAGCACCTAAAAAAATACTTAAAATAAATCATAAAATAATACAGTCTGTAGAAGAATTTGATGTTTTTTTGAGAACATTAAAGAAATATGACGAAATTTCATTAGATTTAGAAACAACATCTTTAAACCCTATGGATGCTGATATTGTAGGTATTTCTTTTACATTTGAAGAAGAAAAATCATATTATATACCATTACAGCATAGTGAGGATTCTCCACAATTAGAAATTGATTTTGTAATAAAAAAATTAAAAAAATATTTAGAAAGTGATAAAGTCAAAAAGATTGGTCAAAATTTAAAATATGAGATATTAGTTTTTGAGAAATACAATATACATCTTGGTGGCATTTTTTTTGATACAATGGTTGCTGCTCATTATTTAGATAGTTCTTTACAGAGTTATAGTTTAGATAATTTATCGAGAAGATTTTTAAATCATAAAATGATTTCTTTTAAAGAGATAACAACAATTAATAAAAAGAAAATTAACTTTAAAGATGTTCCAATATTAGATGCTGCCGAATATTCATGTGAAGATTCTTTTATTACTTACAAACTTTATAAAATTTTATCAAACCTTATAAATACCGAAAATAATATGAATATTTTTATAAAAAATGAAATGCCTTTTGTTCAAGTTCTTGCTGCCTTAGAAAATAGAGGTGTTTATATTGACACTGTGAAATTAAATAGAATTTCAAAAAAATTTGAAAAATTAATTGTAAATATAGAAAAAAATATATATAAAATGATAGGGAAAGAGATTAATATTAATTCAACATTACAGTTAAGAGACATATTATTTAATGAACTAAATCTAAAACCATTCAAAAAGACTAAAAAAGGCGAATTTTCAACCGATTCAGAGTCTTTACAAAGTATGTCTTCCCAACATAAAGTTATTGAAGAGATACTATCTTTTAGATTTTATTCAAAGTTAAAATCTACTTATTTGGATTCATTACCTGTTTTGATTTCCAAAACCTCAAATAGAATTCATACATCGTATAATCAAACTGGAACTTCAACAGGTAGACTTTCATCAAGTAATCCCAATCTTCAAAATATCCCTATAAAATCATCTGAAGGTAAACAAATCCGGGAATCTTTTGTTTCACAGGATAAGAAGTCGATAATAATTTCTGCTGATTATTCCCAAATTGAACTTCGCCTTTTGGCTCATTTTTCAAAAGATGAAACAATGATTAAAAGTTATACAAATAATGAAGATATTCATAAAAACACAGCTAGTGAAATATTCAATGTTTCAAATAATATGATTACTGAAGATCAAAGAAGATTAGCAAAAACTATTAATTTTGGAATAATCTATGGGATAGGTCCAAAAAGGTTAGCTTTACAAATTAATAGTGACAATAAAACAGCAAAAGATTATATTGAAAAGTATTTTGAAAAATACCCAAATGTTCAAACTTTCTTTCAAGAATCCATTAATATTTCAAGAGAAAAAGGATATGCAGAAACAATTTTAAATAGAAGAAGATATTTAAAAGATATTACATCTAAAAATTATTTAGTAAGATCTGCCAGTGAAAGAGCCGCAATAAACACACCAATTCAAGGCTCAGCTGCGGATATCATTAAATTAGCAATGATAGATTTACATAATGATAAATTTATAGTTAATAACTCCAAATTAATTATTCAAGTTCATGATGAATTGGTTTTTGAATGTAACGAATCAGTGTATGATGAATTAAAAGTAAAAATTAAAAATCACATGGAAAATTGTTATAAACTAAAAGTTCCTCTAAAAGTTGATATAAACAAAGGTCAATCATGGTCAGACGCACATTAATATTTTTAATTATATGTTTTGTTAGTACTTTTAATTCACAATCACAATCCTTAAAGAGTATCTTAAAATCACAAACCGAAATTTCCCCAAATTTATCAATTTATGTAAAAAATTTATCTAAGAATAAGAAAATTATCAGCTATCAAGATCAAAAAAAAATGGTACCTGCATCAAACCAAAAAATCGTCACAACGATTGCTGCCTTACAATTTTTAGGACCTAATTATAGGTTCAAGACTTCATTTTTTTTAACTGGTAAAATTCAAAAAAATGGAATCAATTATGGGAATATGTATGTTGATACAAAAGGAGATCCAACATTATCTAGTTCTAAATTAAAAAAACTCATTAAATTTTATAAGAATCAAGGACTAAAAGAGATAAAAGGGAATATTATAATTAATAGTAACTATTATGAAAAACCATATTATAATTCAACTTGGAAAAAATCATGGAAAGGCCTATCTTGGGCACCATATATTTCATCAATAGCTATAAATAACAATCTTTATAACTCAGGAGATAATCTTTATCTAACAGATAACCCTCTATATCTATTAGGCATCATAATTAAAAGAGAATTGAATAAAGCTAATATTCTATTTAATGGAAAAGTGATTATTAAAAAAATTTCATTTCTTGATAAGATTAATCCTTTCAAAATAAAGCAGCACATATATTCCGATGAATTATCTAAAATAATTACTGTTATAAATAAAGATAGTAACAATTTATATGCTGAAAATTTATTTAAAAAACTATCTGCAAATTATTTAAGAGATGAAGGTTCATGGAGGAATTCACAAAAAATAGTAAGATTTTTATTAAATAAAAAAGTTGGAATTAAAAATTCATCTTTTAATATTGAAGATGGCTCTGGTCTTTCTCCTTTTAATACAATATCTACTCATGGAATGGTTAAATTATTAGAGTTTGTATCTAAAGAATCTTATTTCGATGATTTTTATGATTCTCTTCCAATTGGTGGAAAGGACGGAACTTTAAATAAAAGATTTAAAACTAAACCCCTATATTTAAATATAAGAGCTAAGACAGGATATATAAAAGGTGTAAGCTCATTATCAGGTTACATCGTAGGAAAAAATAATGACTTATACGCTTTTTCAATTATTGTAAATAATCATAATTATTCTATTAGAGACTTTATGGAAAGGATTCTAACAGCAGTCTATTATCTCTAATTCCTTAAATAATTCTATGAAAAGTTCAGGTTTTATCTTTTCCGGTCTTAAAATTGGATCTATATTAAGTTTTGAAAGTATTTTAAGAGTTTTTTTCTTATCATATTTTGTAATTAAATTATTTATTATTGTTTTCCTATTTGAACTAAAAGAAATACTTAGAAAAGTTGATAAATTTTTCATATTTTTTTGTGAAAAACTGACTTTTTTAGGTGAGAAATATAGTAATGAAGATTTAATTTTTGGTGGCGGCCAAAAATCTATTTCTTTTAATTTTAAAACTTCTTTTATATTAAAAAAATAATTCGACCTAATGGATAATTGTGAAGCCTTAGTCTTTTTTTTTAATATTTTATCTGCTACTTCTTTTTGGAACATAAATATTCCGTCTATTTCACTATTTAAAAAAAAATCCATATATTTATTTAATATCTTTGATGAGATATTATAGGGTAAATTTCCAAAGATTAGTAAATTTCTTTTGTTAAATTGAGAAAAATCAGTTTTTAAAATATCTTCATTAAGTAGCTTAATATTTTTATTTTCTTTAAATTTTATATTTAAATACTCATATAAATTTTTATCTTTTTCTATACATATTATAGATTTTTTTTTATTTATAATTTCAGATGTTAAGGCACCTAAACCGGGTCCAATTTCTAAAACTTCTTGAGATTTATGTTCTGAAATCAATTCTGATATTTTTTTAATTTTGCTTTTTCTGATTAAAAAATTTTGACCTAAGTTCTTGTTAGGTTTAATCCCTAAATTTTTTAATTCTTCATTAATCTTTAACATTTATTTCTTATTTCTAATAAATTTATAAACTATTTCATTTTCTTTTATCATTCCCAGTTTTTGTCTTGCGACTAATAATATATAGGTTGGATTATTTTCCAATAGGTCTATTTCTTTACTTAATCTTACATTCTCTTTCTTAATTTTTTTACTATTAAAGACAATATCATGATTTTGTTTATTAAGATATTTTATATGTACGAAATTTTTCAATAAAAGACCTGATAAAATAAATATAAAAAAAAAGAAAGCTGGTTGTAAATATTTCTTATACATTATGCATAGCCCAATAAAAAAGGATTAGATTTTTTTTCAATACCAACTTGTGTTTCTGGTCCATGACCTGGAAACAATATTGTATCATCAGGTAGGACCATTAATTTTTCATTAATATTTGAAACTAAATCATTCATATTAGTGCCCCCTGTTAAATCAACTCTTCCAATACTACCTGCAAAAACAGTATCACCACATATAACAAATTCTTGATCAATCTCTTTATTATATTTTTTGATGAAGGAAAAACACAAACTTCCTGGAGAATGTCCTGGTACCAATATAGTATTAAATATTAGTCCACCAAAATTCAATTCCTCATTTTCAGTAATAAATCTATCAACATTTGGAATTTGTGGATTTGAAAATTCTTCTAATCCAAAACGCATTGCTGCATCTGCCATTACATTTATGATTGGAGTTTCATTTTGATGAATTAAAAAGGGTGCGTTGTATTTGTTTTTAAAATATTCAACTCCATATATATGATCTAAATGGGCATGAGTATTAATAATTACAACCTTTTTGAATTTAATATTTGATAAACGTTCCTCTATTTCATTTATCTGACTTCCAGGATCAATAATAATTACTTCATCAGATTCAGACCCCTTTAATATATAAGTATTCTCAACAAAAGCTCCACCTGGCACTACAATTAATTCCATAATGAACTAGATTACTATAAAAAATTCATAAGTGTCAATTTCATTCAGGAACAATAATTATTTCTTTTTCAACAAAGAAATTTTTATAAAGTTTAATTTTAACCAAATGGCTCCCAATATTGGAAATTTGATTTTTTATTTCTATATTCTTTTTTTCAATATCTACACCGATTCTTTTGAGCTCTGTACTTATATTTTGATTGGTTATTGAACCAAAAAGTTTTCCATCTTTTTCTTTACATTTTATTGTGATTGAATTCTTTTCAATAATTTCTTTAAATAATTCTGCTTTTTTTAATTTATCGTTTTCTTTTCTATTATTTGAATCTTTTTTTGCTTTTAAATTATTTAAATTTTTATTGTTAGCTTCTAAAGCTAGATTTTTAGGTATTAAAAAATTTTTAGCCTGACCATCTGCAACTTCAACAATATCATTTTTTTTTCCAATTTTTTTAATGTCTTGAAGAAGAATAACTTTCATAAATTATTTATGATTTACTGTATATGGTATTAATGCCATATACCTAGCTTTTTTAATTTCACGTGAAATAATACGTTGTTGTGAGGCTGTGTTGCCAGTCATTCTTCTAGGAGCTATTTTTTTCCTTTCGGTTATGAAGTTTTGTAATAACTCAACATTTTTATAATTAATATCCGTGTTTCCTTCAAGTAATTTAGAAGGCTTTTTTCTTGGTTGCTTTGATCTTTTATCATTATCTCTTCTATCGTATCCCATTTAATTCTCCTACTTTTTATCTATTAAAAATCTTAATATTATAGCTTTTTCGAAACTAAGTATTTTTTCTAGGTCTATAATACATTCAGATGAACAATTTGTCTCTATAATATAGTAGGTACCATCTGAATGATTATTAATGGTATATGCCAATTTTCTATCAGCCCATTTTTCAAATTTTTTTAATTCATTTTTATGTTTATCTGAAATAATATTTTTTAACTTGTCAGATAAATTATTAAATTCTGTCCCATCAACATTTTTTGGAACTATGAAAAGTATTTCATAGTTATTTGTCATTATATTCCTCCTGTTATGGTCTCACGCCCAAATTAATGGAAACAAGATTCAAAGATTATACCTAAAGTGAACAATATCTCCATCTTTTATAATATAATCTTTACCCTCAAACTTGACTAAACCCATTTTTTTTATTTCTTCTTCATTTTTATATTCTATGAAATCTTTATATTTAATCACTTCTGCCTTAATAAAGCCCTTTTGAAAATCAGTATGTATTTTTCCAGCCGCCTCAGGAGCCTTAGAATCTTTTATTATACTCCATGCTCTGCATTCTTTTTCGCCAGCTGTATAGAAAGTGATCAAATCTAAATAATTAAATACCTTATTAATTAATTGATTTAATCCTGTACTGTTAATTTCATATTCTTTGAGAAATACCTTTTTTTCAGCCTCTTCAAAATCTTTAATTTCTTTTTCAAGTAATCCATGTATTTCAACAAAGGTTTCATTTTTATTTGTTATATAATCTTTAAGTTCTTTAATTTTTTGATCATTTATCTGATTATTTCCAAAGTTTAAAACATATATAGTAGGTTTGGCAGATATTAAATTTAAAGAGGAGATTATCTTTTTATGATTATCATCATAATTACTTAAATTAATTTTTTCACCTGTATTGAGCAAATTTATCAGTTCTTGAATAATTTCATATTCAAATATGGACTCTTTATCACCACTTTTTTTTATTTTTTCTAATTTTAAAATTCTTTTATCTAATATTTGTAAATCACTTAAACATAGTTCCAGGTTTATAATATCTAAATCTCTTTTCGGATCAACTGAATCAAAAACATGAGTTACATCATCCTCAAAACATCTTAGAACATGTGCGATGGCATCAACTTCTCTAATATTTCCTAAAAATTTATTCCCTAAGCCTTCTCCTTCACTTGCTCCTTTGACAAGACCCGCGATATCTACAAATTTTAACGATGTATGAACTGTTTTCTCAGGCGATAATTTTTTTGAAAGTTTATTCAATCTTAAATCTGGAACATCAACAATCGCAATATTCGGATCAATTGTAGTAAATGGGAAATTTCCAGATTCAGCTGCGGCGTTTGTTAGTGCTGAAAAAATTGTTGATTTTCCAACATTTGGCAGACCAACAATACCGCAGCTTAAAGAACTCATTTATAGAAATATTGGTGCTACCACTAATGAAACAATTGTCATAAGTTTGATCAATATATTCATTGCAGGACCAGATGTATCTTTAAAAGGATCACCAATTGTATCACCAACTACAGCAGCTTTATGTGCTTCTGATCCTTTTCCACCTTTATTTCCTTCTTCAATATATTTTTTTGCATTATCCCAAGCTCCACCTGAATTAGCCATCATTAAAGCTAAAGTAATTCCTGAGATAAGGGCACCACCTAAGAATGATGCTAAACCAGCAGGACCTAGTGCAAACCCAACTATGATTGGACAGACTACAGCAAGAATCCCTGGTAAGACCATTTCTTTTAGAGATGCGTCTGTACTTATTTTAATACATGATGCATAATCTGGTTCAGCTTTTCCTTCCATTATCCCAGCAATCTCTTTAAATTGCCTTCTAACTTCCTGAACCATCTTCTCTGCAGATCTACCTACTGCTCCCATAGTCAGAGCACCGAAAAGGTAAGGAACCATCCCACCCAGAAGTAGACCACAAACTACTTTATAATCTAATAAATTTACTTCACTAATTTTAGCAGCAGCAGCAAATGCAACAAAAAGTGTTAATGAAGTTAACGCAGCAGAACCAATAGCAAAACCTTTACCTATAGCTGCAGTTGTATTACCTAAGCTATCTAACTTATCAGTTATCACTCTTACTTTAGGGTCTAGTCCAGCCATTTCTGCAATACCACCCGCATTATCCGCAATTGGTCCGTATGCATCTACAGACATTGTGATACCAATAGTTGCAAGCATGCTAACAGCTGCAATACCAATTCCGTATAGTTCAGCAAATTGATATGATGCAAAAATTGCAATAACTATTACAAGGATTGGTAACGCTGTACTTAACATACCAACAGATAGCCCACTAATAATATTAGTAGCGACTCCACCTTTTTCAGAAGCATCGGCTATATCAGATACTGGTTTACCAGAAGTATAATATTCAGTGATTCCCCCAATTAAGGAACCTGAAAAAAGTCCAATTATTGAACATACAAAAATATTATTCAGAATCGAGGTTGAAATACCAACGCTTCCACCAACAGCATTTAATGAAAAATAGCCAAAAGCTAGGAAAAGTATTCCAGCAGTTAAAGATGCTTTTCTTAAAACACCTGAAGGTTCTGAATCTTTTAAAAGATCTACAACTTTAGTTCCAATGAATGAAGCTATGGTTCCAACAATAATTAAAATTATTGGAAAAGAATACATAGCTAAAGTCTGATTGGTAGCCAAACCTAAACCTGAAGCAATAACAATTGTAGCAATTACACTACCAACATATGATTCAAACAAGTCTGCACCCATTCCAGCTACATCACCAACATTATCACCAACATTGTCTGCAATAGTTGCTGGATTTCTTGGATCATCTTCAGGTATTCCTGCTTCAACTTTACCAACTAAGTCTGCACCCACATCAGCAGCTTTTGTATAGATTCCACCACCGACTCTTGCAAAAAGAGCAACTGAACTTGCACCCATAGCAAAACCACCTATGTTTGTTGCAAAACTAGCCAAGCTTGAATCGTTTACAGCATTTAATACAAAATATATCGCAAATGCTCCACTTACACCTAAGATACCCAAGCTTGCAACAGAGAATCCCATTACACTTCCACCTTTAAAAGCAGTAGTTAAAGCCGACCCTTGTCCAGATATATTTGCCGCCTCAGCTGTTCTAGAGTTAGCAATACAAGCTGATGTCATTCCTGCCCAACCACAAGTCATTGAAAGAATTGCTCCAGCAAAATAACACAAAGCTGTTTGTTGGCCCAAGAAATAAAATAATAGTGCACCAACAACAACTACAAAAATAACGATATATCTATATTCTTGCTTAATAAAAGACATGGCACCATTGTAAATTGTGACGCCAAGTTTTCTTTGAGTATCATTACCACGTGGTAATGATCTTATATTCCAGTAAGTTACTTGAGCATAAATTAAACCTAAGACAGCTAATATTAATCCCCCATAAGTAACAAACTTACTTGATAAATCCATGTTTTCCTCCTTGAATTTTTACAGTTAATATTCATTGAATTTTACTGTTAAATTTATTCATTGCAAATATTATCCCTTCAAAAATTATATCTTTTATTATTTCTTCTATTCTATTTTTAATACGAGATAAAGCTTCAAATTCGTCTTTTTTGAAGTTTGAAAGTACATAATTGTTAACATTTTCCTTATTTAACGGTTTTCCAATACCAATTCTAATTCTAACAAAGTTATTTGAACCAATTTCATCTATTAAGGATTTGATTCCATTATGGCCTGCAGAACCCCCACTAGATTTAATTTTTAGGCTTCCCAGGGCTAAATCCATATCGTCATATACTACTATTATATTATTGGGAGCTATTTTAAAAAAATCTTTGCAATTTCTAACAGAAACTCCGCTTCTATTCATATAGGTTTGTGGTTTTATAATATGAATTTTATTATCGTTAAGTCTAACCAGAGTATATTTGGAATTAAATTTATCTATATAATCTTCAGAATTTATTTGACTTGTAAAATAATCAATTAAACAGAAGCCAATGTTATGTCTGTTCCTCTCATATTTAATACCAGGATTTCCAAGGCCAACTAATAAATAATTCTTCACTTTATATTCAAAAAACTTTAATTATTTTTTTTCATCTTCGCTAGTATTATTTTCATCAGTATCTTTATTTTCTTCTGTTGATTCTGAGGTTTCTTCAGTTGTTTGTTCAGCTAATATCCTAGGTGCTAAAATACTAATTAAAGTACTCTCAGGATTAGATAAAATTTCTATTTTTTCAATTTCAGAAATATTTTTAACACGAAGAGTATCTCCAATATTTAAATCAGATATATCAATTTCTATATCATTTGGAATAAATTCAGGCAAACAACTAATTAGAACTTCATTTGTTAGAGTCTGGATAACTCCTCCATTTTTAACTCCCTCGGGTTTTCCAGTGAAAACAATCGGAGCAGAAACTTTAACTTTTTCTCCTTCAGTAATTTCATAGAAATCAAGATGAAGTGGATCACTGGTTAAAGTATCTAAATGAGCATCTTTTAATAAAACATTTTTATTTTGGTCTGAATCTTTAACTTTCATGTTAATAATAGTGTTTTCACCTGCTTCATTTCTAAGAAGTTTTTTAAGCTTAATAGGGTCAACCAATATATTTAAATTTTCTTTATTTTTCCCATAAATAACTGCTGGGACCAAACCATTATTTCTATATTTTTTATTAGCTTGTTTACCAAGCAAATCTCTTTTTAACACATCTAATTCTAAGGTATTCAATTATTTCTCCTACGAAAATAAATTACTTATAGATTTATTATCAATAATTCTTTTGATAGCTTTAGCAATCAAATCAGAAACACTTATAACTTTAATCTTACTTATTTTCTTTAATCTGTTTTGGTTATTTATTGTATCAGTAATTACTAGTTCATCAATACATGAATTTTCAATATTTTCTATAGCATTCCCAGATAAAACACCATGGGTACAAAACATTGAAACCGATTTAGCTCCTGCTTTTATGAGGGCTTCGGCGGATTTCGAAGCTGTTCCACCAGTGTCTATCATATCATCAATTAATAAAATTCTTTTATCTTTTACATTTCCTATTACATTAGTAATTTCTGCTACATTTGGCTTGGGCCTTCTCTTATCTGTCATTGCTAAATCAACTATGCCAAATTTTTTTGCAAAAGTTCTGGCTCGTTCCATACCCCCTGCATCCGGAGAGGCTATTGTAAGATTTTTACTATATTTTTTTGTAAAATATTTTTTTGCTATTGGAAAAGCATATAAATGATCAACAGGTATATCAAAAAAACCTTGAATTTGTCCAGCGTGAATATCCATTAATATAACTTCCTGAATTCCAGATTTAACCAAAAGATCACATATTAATTTTGCAGTTATAGGGGATCTATCGCTTACTTTTCTGTCTTGCCTAGAATATCCAAAATAAGGTATAACAGCATATACTTTCCTTGCTGCCGCTCTCCTTAATGCATCTATAATTATGAAAAGTTCTAATAGATTTTCGTTTACAGGACTATTAGTTGATTGGAGTACAAAACAATCTGCACCTCGAACACTTTCATTAACTTCAACAAAAATTTCTCCATCACTAAATCTCTTAATATCTAGGTCACCTTTTTTGATTTTTAATTTTTTACAAATTAATTTTGCTAATGGAATATTAGATGAACCAGCAAAAAGTTTTATATTATCCACATAATGATTGTAAAATAATAACTTATTAAAGTAAATTTAATGGAATCTTTTTTATGCTTTTTTTATTCTTTCAAGATACTTACCATCTCTAGTATCAACTTTTATTATATCTCCAATATTAATGAATAAAGGAACAGAAATTGATGCATTTGTTTCTAATTTTGCAGGTTTATTACCTCCTGTAACACTGTCACCTTTAAGGCCAGGTTCAGTTTCTATTATCTCAAGTTCAACATGAGTTGGCAATTCCATATCTATTGGTGCTCCATTGTAATGTAAAAGTAAAACAATTTGCTCTTCTTTGATAAAATCTATTTTATTACCTAACTTTTCAATATTTATAGAAAATTGTTCAAAATTTTCTGTATCCATAAAAGTAACGGATTCTTCATCACTATAAAGAATTTGAGATTCTCTTTTTGTTAAGTCGGGAAGACTGAAACTATCACCACTTCTGAAACTTTTTTCTTGAACAAGACCGGTAAAAATATTTTTTAATTTTGTTTTAACAACAGGTGATCTTTGTTGCATAACTCTATGTTGAAATTCAATGATTTCCCATAAGTCATTTTCATATATAATTTTAAGACCTTTATAAAATTTGCTGGTTTCAACTATACTCATTTTTTTAAAATATTAATAATGGAATTATTTATTTCAACCTCTAACTTTTTAATTATATCTGAATTATATTTTTTTATACTAATACCACTGTTTTTTTTATTTGGATTTATATTTGAAATCTTCAGTAATTTTTTAATACTTTTTATGAAAATTTTTTCAATTAAAATTCTTGATTCTTTTGAATATGAAGGATTTTTACCATTACTATTTAATGACATATTGAGAAAGCTATTTATTTTTAAAATTGATGTAAATTGAAAATTACTATTTTTTTTGTTTGACGCATCATTTATTAATAATTTCATTTCTTTTGAAATTATAGATATTTTCTCATTGACTTTAGAATCATTAGTGCATGCTAAAATAATTTGATTATTTATAATATCACTTTTTTTAAATTTTCTTTTTTTAAATTTAATATTTTTATTATCTTTGAGAATTTTATTAAGTTCTTGGTCGGTAGTGGGTGATATCAAATTTATTTTAATTTTTTTAGATGACGATAATATTTTTTTTAATCTTCTTTTGGCAACATTTCCTGATCCTACAATAAGTACATTATATTGATCTATATTGATATTAAAATTAATCATAATTAAAAAGAGTTATAAAAAAAAATTACTAAGAAATATACTATCGGTACAAAAATAGAGATAACTCCGATATAGATATAGATTTTTAATATCTTATTTGCTTTAAAACCAGGAACATTTTGAGACTGATCTTTTACATCACCTAAAAGTCTTTTGATTGTTTTAATCATTTTTTTTTAAATATTCTATAAAAGAATCTATATCAATAGCAGGAAGTGTCTTTATCTGAATTGTTCCTCTTGAAGTTAATTCAATTGATAATTTACTAATTGAATCATTGTCAGGAGCCTCAACTATATTGATAAAATCAAAAGAACCTAAAGTTGCATATTGCTTTAGTATTTTAATTCCACCTTTTTCTATTTCCTTATCAACCTCTTTTATTCTATTAGGATTTTCTTTGATTGTTTTTCTTCCCTCAGTAGTTAAAGTTGATAATAATATATATCTAGGCATACAAAAACATCCTCTACTTACATAGGTTATTTTATCTGATATTATTGTTTAAAAACAGCATGATATTTTATAGACCTAATTATATTAAGTTTAAAGCTTATTTATTTATTTTAATCTGTTCTCTTTTCATATCAGGGAATTCTTATTCAAATTCTTATTCAGAAAATTTAGTAGATAAGAATCTTTCTAATATAACCGTTGATTCTTTTGAGTGGTCTATGAATTTAAAAGATACCCAACCATCTTTTAAAGAAATTATTATTAATAATAATTCAGAACTAAATTTAAAATCAATAACTTTTGAAATACAACTTTATGATGATAAAAATGTTATGTATACCTTTGTAATTATTAAAAATCAGTTTATTAAGTCAAAAAGTTTAACAAAATTAGAAAATATTAAAGGCTCTTTGTTGCTTCCATTCAAGCCAAAGAAAACGATTATAGCCATTAAATCCATTGAGCCTGATTATGAAAATAAATCAGATTTATATCCATCAAAAAATATTACAATTCTTGATGTTAAGTATCAGATTGATTCTTCTATTGCAAAAGCAATTAATTTTGATTTAATAACTCTTAAAAATGAATCAAAAGTATTTTATAAAAATATTTTAATTTCTGTAATTCTATATGATTCAAATGATTCCTTAATTTCAGAGGAAAAAATTTTTTCTAAAAGACCAATATCTCCAGGTGAAGAAATTACACTCGGACCCATAACAATTGGGGCTGTTGGAACAGAGAAAGCAGAATATATTAAACTTTCCATTTTGGATGCTGAATTGATTTCACCAAAAGTATATGTAAAAGAAGGTGGAGCCCAACAAGATTTGTCAATATTTGAATCAGATGATTCCTATCTTTCAGATGTTCCCATTATTCTAAAGGATTTAGATATTAATAATTTTGACTGGGTAACAAAGGCAAAAAATACTATTGGATTCCTTACTTTAAATATAGAAAATACTAGTAATTTCGATTATAGCAATATTGTATTTGATATTTATTTTTTAAATGAGCGCGGATCTACTATAAATAAAAGAAATTTTAAATATAAAAAATCAACAATTTTAGCAAAATCATCAGAAAGAATCAAAATTAATGCAGGACTTATAGATTTTGACTTCTCCAATGTAGAAATTGCAATTATTAGTGGTGACTCAATTTTAAATAATAATGTAAAAAATAAATTACAGGAAAATAGCTCAAAAAATATAAAAACTAGAGAAATTAAAAAAACTAATATCGAGCAACCAGAAACTCTTATTGAATTAGAGGATTTAAATTTAGAGGAGTATATTATAGTTGTTGATTATTTATTTGATAAACAAACATCATCTTTCAGAATAATGAACTTGTCAGATTTTGATTTAAAAGAGATTAAATTAAAAGTTACAAATAATAATAACGAAGAGTTATTGTTTAGTTTAAAAAATATTAAAAAAAGATCTGAGAAAAGATATTTTGGTCTTAAGCCTTTAAATTTTAAGGATTTGGATGGAAAAAAACTTAAAATTAATGTTATCAGCGCTTTTAAATAGATTAAAATTCTGCAAAGTTTAATTTTATCTGTTAATATTTTATTCCATGGCTACAAAAACATTAAAAAGTTATACCTTCTGGGATAAAATTGCTAATTATTTTTCAATTGATATCGGACTTGATCTTGGCACTGCAAATGTTGTTGTTTATATAAAAGATAAGGGAATTGTTGCAAATGAACCATCTGTGGTTGCTGTTCAAAGAGATAAGATTGGTGATATTAATATATTAGCCGTTGGGGATGAAGCCAAACTAATGATTGGTAAAACACCGGGGTCAATTGAAGCAATTAGACCTCTAAAAGAAGGAGTTATTGCAGATTTTGAAGTCACACAAAAAATGCTTGAGTATTTTATTTCTAAATATCATAGGAATAATTTTTTAGTTAGACCTAGAGTTGTAGTGTCAGTTCCAATTGGAATCACACCCGTTGAAAAACGTGCAGTTGTTGAAGCTGCTGAATCTGCAGGTGCGAGAGAGGTTTACCTAATAGAAGAAACTATGGCAGCTGCTTTGGGGGCAGAAATGGATAGTGTCTTAAGCTCAAGAGGTGGGATGATTATAGATATAGGTGGAGGTACAACTGGAATATCAGTCATATCGTTGGGTGGTTTGGTGATTAGTAAATCTATAAAAACGGCAGGAGATTCAATGAATCAATCAATAATTGATTATGTTAAAAGAACTTATAATATATTGATTGGTGAGAATATGGCAGAGGCTGTTAAAAAAACTATAGCTGATGTAACAGAGTCTCCAAGTGAATCATTACAAATGCAAATAAGAGGTAGGAGCTTAGAGAATGGACTCCCAACTTCAATAGATTTAAACTCTTCTGATACGAAGAAAGCCTTAGACTCATCTGTTCAAGAAATCATTACGGCTGTTCGCGAAACCTTAGATTTAACACCCCCTGAGTTAGCTGGAGATATCATAGTTGATGGAATAGTTTTAGCCGGTGGTGGTGCATTACTAGGAGGTTTAGCCGAAAGAATTTCTCTTGCTACTAAGTTAAAAGTTTCCGTGGGTGAGGATCCTCTACTTTGTGTGGTAAAAGGTTGCGGTAAAGCTTTAGAGGAGATTAATACTTTAAGAAAAATTTCAATTTAAAATGTTATCTTTGAGAAATAAGAAAAAATTAATAATTTTTTTAATTTTTTCTTTTATATTTTTTATTTTTTTTTATTTAAATATTTCTTCAATTTACAGTAAAAAATTTAAATCTTTTTTTAGTATTTTCCAGAAAAGTTCTGAATCATTTGAGATTAATGATTTAGATAAAAAAGATTCTTATACTTTAGATTTAGAAACAAAAATATTACAGCTTAAAAAATTACTTACCATTAAAGATAATTTAAAAACCCAAAAGATAACATTTTCTAATGTAATTTTTAGACATCCATCAATTCTTAATAATTTATTTGTTATTTCATCTGGTAAAAAGGAAGGAATAAAAAAAGATCAATTAGTTTTTTCAGACAAAGGACTTGTTGGAAAAGTTCTGAAATCATATGATGATTATTCAGACATTATTACTACATCAAATTTAAATTTTATTATAATAGTTGAAATAGGAGATAAAAGATTTAAAGGGATAATGAAAGGGAATGGAGTAAATTCATTGATAAATTATGTTGATGAAAATTCAGAAATTTTGGTAGGTGACAAAGTTTTTATAAATCAAGAATCAACCATTAGATTGCTGAGTCAACCAATTGGTGAAGTTACTAAAATTAATCAAGAAAGTGGTTTTTTAAAACTTGAAATGAAAGTGTATTCTTTCCAATCAAAGTTTAATTTTGTTGGAGTTTTAATTGAATAATAAAATTATTAGTTTTTTACTGTTATGGTGTTTTTTATCACCTTTTAATAATTTATATTTATTAAATTTTAATTATTTAATTGATCCCACTTTAATAACTTGTATTGTGTTTTGTGTTTTAGATGTCAAGAAAGACAAAATTTTGATTTTATTATTTTTATTAATATCAAATCAATTTTTATTTGGCAATTTTTTATTAGTCGATTTAACTTTGAAAATTTTAATAATTATTCTTGGAAAATATCTAGTAAAGAATTTCTTATGGAAAAATTTAAAAAATGAATTTTTATTGACTTTATTACTATTACTTATCTTTAATATCAGTTTATTATCAATTTTTATTTTCTTTGGCGGAAGTCAAATTAGCAATTATATTATTATTTTATCAATTAACACAATTTATTCATTAATTATTTTATCAATCTTATTAGTTAATATAAAATATATAAAATGGCCAGATCAACACAGTCAAACATATCAATTCTAATAATTTCTATCTTTTTCTTGATAGGACTTTTTAAACTTTTTCATCTTCAAATTTTTAATGGGGAAAAATATAAAAATATTTCAAAAAATAATTTCTTGCGCGAAGCAACGGTACCATCAGCAAGAGGCATAATTTATGATAGAAATGGTACAAAAATTTCATATAGTAAGCCCATAGTTAGTTTATACATTAAATCCAATTCCATTGAAAATTTAGAAATATTACTAGAAAACTTAAAAAATAGGATTTTAATATCAGAGAATACAATCAAAAATATTTTGCAATCAAACAGTAAAGTTTCAGTAAGCAAAAGAATATTAGTAAAGAAAGATTTGTCAATCAATGAAATATTTGAAATTGAGACCAATTTTTCAAATAATCAAAATCTAGAATTAATGAATGATTATTTAAGAGTTTATCC